>Ga0210402_10000229_pt1 | contig 65117 bp, 57 predicted proteins | sample IncBWC7MmetaG_FD_161055 | JGI IMG/M metagenome (GOLD analysis project Ga0210402, IMG submission 161055) | Forest soil microbial communities from Barre Woods Harvard Forest LTER site, Petersham, Massachusetts, United States - Inc-BW-C-7-M | ecosystem: Environmental > Terrestrial > Soil >...
CCCTGCTTGGGCGGGAGATGGCGGCCCTGGCAAAGCGCTGCCGCCGCATTGTGTGGTTGAACCCGATGATGGCCTGGAAAGACTATGCACCTGAAGCCGCCGGCATCAAGGCCGCGCTGCCGCATATCGATCTCCATGCGCCGGCCAACACGCTCAGGAGCCTGGCGGATCTCGAACCCTATCTGGCGAAGCTGTGACGGAGGCGACCGATGAGCGCCCATTCAACGAACCTGCCCAAGAACCTGCATGCCGACACGATGGAACTCGTGACCCGCCTCAAGGCGGCCGACGAAGCCTTCGCTCTGGCGACCGTCGTGCGTACCGTTTCAGTGACGGCCGCCAAGGCCGGAGCCAAGGCGGTCATCCATCCTGACGGCAGGATCATGGCGGGCTGGATCGGGGGCGGATGCGCCCGCGGGGCCGTGCTCAAGGCCGCACGCGAGGCCCTCGCCGATGGCGAACCGAGGCTGGTGTCGGTCCAACCCGAGACCCTTCTCGCCGAGCTCGGCGTGAAACCCGGCGACAATCGCCAGGGGGTGCGTTTCGCCAAGAACATGTGCCCGAGCAAGGGCACCATGGACATCTTTGTCGAACCCGTGCTGCCGCGTCCGTCGCTGGTCATTCTCGGCGCCAGTCCCGTCGCGATGGCATTGGCCGAGCAGGCGCCTCGCTTCGGCTTTTCCGTCACCATCGCGGCCCCGGCAAAGGACTTGTCGGGTGCGCCGGCCGCCGATGTAGTGATCGACGGCTACCAGCTCGATCGTCTCACTGAGGCCCGCCGTTTCATCGTTGTTTCGACGCAAGGAAAAGGCGACGAGGCGGCGCTTCGGGCAGCGGTGACGGTCGACGGGGCGTACCACGCCTTCGTCGGCAGCCATCGCAAGATGGCGGCCCTGCGCGAGACGCTACTGGCCGATGGTATGCCGGCCGCAGCGCTCGACCGGGTCAAGGCGCCGGCAGGTCTCGATCTTGGCGCCATCACGCCGGAGGAGATCGCGCTGTCGATTCTTGCCGAGATCATCCGGCAGCGCCGCCGCGGTCAGCGTGGAGAACCTCAGACGTAGGTCGACGCTGCCAACAGATCCCGGCGAGGTCGCTAGCGCCGCTCCGCCAAATCAGCGGCCAGATCGGCGCGGACCCGCTCGCCAAGCAGGCCGGCGCCCTGCCGCGTGGCGATGGCAAGCGCTGCCTCGATATCCGCCGTCACGGCGGCCGCCGGTTCGCTGCGCGCCCGCTTCAAGCGGGCCCGCAGGCGATAGAACTCGGCCTCGAGCCAGCGTTCGCCCACGGCGATGCGCGCCTCGGCCACGGCCAGCATCTCGAGCGCCTCGCCGATGCGCCCGTGCCGCTCGCAGGCTTCGGCGAACAGCACGACCCAGGTGCTGAGCAGGAAGGCATTGGTGGCGATCAACGCGTCGATGCCGCGCCGCGCCACCACGAAACCCGGCTCGACCGACTGGCGATGGATGTCGCCCAGGCCCGACAGCAGATCGACGTGCGGCCGCCACGGATCGAGATTGTTCCGGGCGATCAGGCTGCGCAGCTCGGCGGCGTAGAGCACGAGTTCGTCGACGTTGCCCAGGAGTGACGCGAGCCAGCAGCCGCCGAAGGACAGGACCTGGCACAGGCTCGGCACATGGTTGCGCTCCTTGGCATAGGCGAACATCGCCTCGCGCCACTTGGCGCTTTCCGTGCGCTCGCCCATCAGCGTGTAGCATTCGGCGAGGCACATTATCGCCACGCCCGCGTGATTGGTGGCGCCCGACTTGGCGAGCAGCGCATCGTGCCGGGCCGGATCGTAGATCTCGAGGAACGCGGTGAACTCGGACACGGCGCGGGCGAGCTCGCCGCGAAACATCAGCGCCGAGCCCAGCGTGCGGTGAGCGAGCAGGCGATCGACCGGGCCCGCGTCCTGCGCGATCTCCTTGATCTGCAGTGCGGTGCCGTAGAGTGCGTCGATGTCGCCGCCGCCGAGCTGCGCCAGCCATTTCAGCGTCAATGCCGGCACGATCGATTGCTTGGACTCGAGACGCCGGTGCAGGTCGAGGGCCTGGTCGACCGCCTGGGCGACATCGGGCGAGCCGTGGCCGCGCGCGGCGATCAGGGGCGCGATGAGATCGAGGCGCAGCCCGAGCCCGCGTTCGTCGCACGCCGGGCTGGCCGGCAGGGTCGCCAGCAACTCGAGCGCCCGCTCGAAATGCGCCACCGCCTCGACGGGCGAAGAACGCGCGGCGGCATCGGCGCCGGCCCGCTCCAGATAGTCGATGGCCTTCGCCGCGTTGCCCGCCTCGGCGAAGTGCAGGGCGACCAGATGGGGCATCGCGGTGGCGATGTCGGAGAAGCGTTGCTCGAGGGCCAGCGCGACCTTGTCGTGCAGGCGGGCGCGATCGCGGCGCAGCAACAGCTCGTAGGCAGCGTCGCGCACCAGCATGTGGTGAAAGCCGGCGGCTTCGCCGAACGAGCTGTGCCGGCGCACGAAGATGCCGGCTTCGAGCAGGCGGCGCACGGCCTCCCGCACGGCGCCCGGCTCCTCGGGCGAAATGGCGATCAGGAGGTCGATCGGGAATTCGCGGCCGATCACGGCGGCGATCTGCGCCGTCTCGCGGCCGTGCTGCAGGCCGTCGAGCCGCGCCAGCAGCGACTCGGTCAGCGTCGACGGGATTGCGAGCGCACCTGCCTGGCGACGGCCCCTGGCGAGGATGCCGCGCGTCAGTTCCTGCGCGAACAGGGGCACGCCGTCGGAGCGCGCCATGATCTGATCGACGACGGCGGGCGGCAACGCTTCCGTGCCGGCGAGGCCCTGGATCAGCCGGCGCAGCTCGGCGGGCTGCAGGCGATCAAGGCGCAGCACGGTGACGTGCGGCTGGTCCTCCCACGACGCGGCAAACTCGGGCCGTGCGGTGGCAACGAGCAGCGCGGGAATGTGGCGCATCATGCCGACCAGCGTGCCGAGGAACTCGACGGTCGAAGGGTCGGCCCAATGGACGTCCTCGGCCACCAGCACCGAGGTCCTTGTCATCGCGCCCTCGGCGAGGTCGAGCAGCGTCCTGAGGCGCCGCGCGCGCCCATCCGCAGGCGCTGGCGTCGGCAGCGCAGGCGCATCCTCGGCGTCGACACGCAGCAGGTCGAGTACGATGGCGAAGCGTTCCGGCGAATAGACGCCGTTGCGCTTCAGCAACTCCTCCAGCTTGTCGCGGCGGCTCGCGGGCGAATCCTCGGTGGCGATGCCGGCGGCGTACTCGAGCTGATGGATTAGCGGATAGAATGGCGTCTGCTCCTGGTCCGGCGAGCATTGCAGCACCAGTCGGCCGCGCTCGTCGGCGCCGGCGATGCGGTGCACCTCCTCGACCAGACGAGACTTGCCGAAGCCCGGTTGGCTCACCACCAGGACGACCTGGCCGGCACCCGCCTTGGCGGCGGCCAGCCGGTCGCTGATGCGGGCAAGCTCGCTTTCGCGGCCGATCAGGTCGGTGACGCCGCGCCCCGAGCGCATGGCGTCGTAGCGGCTGACCACCGCGCGCTCGCCCGTCACCCGCCAGGCCGACACCGGGTCGGGCAGGCCCTTGAGCTCGACGCGGCCGATCTCGCCGCCGTCGAAGAGATCGCCGACCAGGGCGTGCGTACTGGGGGCGATCACCATCTCGTTGGCGCCGGCCAGCGACTGCAGGCGGGCGGCGAGGTTGGGCGTCTCGCCGGCGACGTCGATCTTCTCGGCCGAGCCGCCCTCGGCGACATTGCCGACGACGACGAGGCCGGTCGCTACACCGATGCGCACGCGCGGCACCGCCCCAGCAATGGGCGTCAATCGACCGACGGCGCGAATGATGGCGAGGCCCGCGCGCAGGGCGCGCTCGGCGTCCTGCTCCTGGGCATGGGGATAGCCGAAATAGACGAAGACGCCGTCGCCGACATAGTGGGCGATAAAACCCCTGTTGCGTTGCACCGCTTCGGTAATGCAGGCGCGATAGGCGGCCAGCAGGTCGTGCAGATCCTCCGGATCGAGACGCGTCGAGAGCTCGGTTGAGCCGACCAGGTCGCAGAACATGACGGTGATCTGCCGGCGCTCGACGACCGGGGCGCGGTTGACCGGTGGCGCAGCGGCGATGGGCTGGACAGGCGGGGGAGTGGCGGGCGCCGGCTCGTGGTCAGGCTGTCGGACGAGGTCGGCAATTGCCGCCAGCATCCGACGGCGATGACCGACCGAGGTAACACCGATCTGCTGCAGATCCTCGGCCGTCAACAGATGGAGCGTCTCGAAGTCGACGTCGTTGGCGCGAAACGCCTCGCGGTAGGTCGACAGGCCCAGGCTTTCGAGCCAGCCGTCGATGTCGCTCAGGGCCGCCATTTCTCCAGATCCCGTTGGGCGCGTTCGCGCAATAGGCCGGCCCCTTGCTTGCTGGCGATTGCCATCGCCTCGTCGAAGTCGGCACTGATGGTTCCGGGCCGGCCGCCGCGCGCCGCCGCCAGCTTGGCGCGCAGGCGATGGAATTCCGCGGCGACCCAGCGCTCGCCCTTTTCGATGCGAACCTCCGCCACGGGCAAGAGCGCGGCTGCCTCCTCGATGCGCCCGTGCGCATCGCAGGCATCGGCGAACAGGACGATCCAGCTGCTGAGCGCGTAGGCATTCATGGCGATCAGCGCATCGACGCCTTGGCGCGCGAGCATGAAACCCGGCGCATTCGAGCCACGATAGATTTCCGCCAGGCCCGACATCAGGTCGGCATGCGGCTGCCACGGCGTGAGATCGTGGCGCTGCACCAGGCGCTTCAGTTCTTCGGCATAGGGCGGGAATTCGTCGAAGTGACGCAGGGTTGCCGAGATCCAGCACCCGCCGAATGCAAGCGTCGGGCAGAGACTCGCTATGTGGTTGCGCTCCGTCGCGTGGGCGAACAGCGCCTTGCGCCATTTGTCGCGTTCGGCCGGCCGGTCCATCAGGGTGAAGCACTCCGAGAGACCCAGCAGCGAGGCGCCGGCATGGCTGGTGGCGCCGGCCCTGGCCAGCAGGGAATCGTGGGCGCTCGGTTCGTAGATCCCGAGGAAGGCGGTGAACTGGGCGACGGCCGCCGCGAGCTCGCCGCGAAACAGCAGCGTGGTGCCCATGGTGCGATGCGCCAGCAGGCGATCGACCGGGCCGGCGCTCTTGGCCTTCTCCGCAATCAACAGGGCTGTGCCGTAGAGCGCCTCGTAGTCGCTGCCGCCGAGCTGGGCCAGCCACTTCAGGGTAAGCGGCGGCACGATCGACTGCTTGGAATCGAGGCGGCGGTGCAGGTCCAGCGCCTGGTCGACGGCGGCGGCGACGTCGCGCGAGCCGTGGCCGCGCACCACGATCAGCGGCCCGATCATGCCGAGCCGCAGGCCGAGCTCGCGTTCCTCGCGCTCCACCCCGGCCGGCAAGGCCGCGAGGACCTCGAGTGCCTTCTCGTAGTGCGCGATCGCCTCGACCGGCGAGGAACGCACCGCGGCGTCGGCGCCCGCCCACTCCCAATAGTCGATCGCCTTGGCGTGGTTGCCGGCCTCGGTGAAATGATGGGCGACGAGCTGGGGCATCGCCTTCGCCATGTCGGGAAACTGCTGCTCGAGGGCCAGCGCCACCTTGTCGTGCAGGCGGGCGCGATCGCGGCGCAACAGCAGCTCGTAGGCCGCGTCACGCACCAGCATGTGGTGGAAGCCGGCGGCTTCGCCGAATGAGCTGTGCCGGCGCACGAAAATGCCGGCCTCGAGCAGGCGGCGGACGCCCTCGCGCGTCGCATCAGCCTCCTCGGCGGAGACCGCCATCAGCAGGTCGATAGGGAATTCACGGCCGATCACGGCGGCGAGCTGCGCCGTTTCGCGGCCGTGCTGCAGGCCGTCGAGCCGCGCCAGCAGCGATTCGGTCAGCGTCGACGGGATTGCGAGCGCACCCGCCTGGCGACGGCCGCTGGCGAGGATGCCGCGCGTCAGCTCCTGCGCGAACAGCGGCACGCCGTCGGAGCGCGCCACGATCTGGTCGACGACGGTGGCGGGCAGCGCTTCCGTGCCGGCGAGGCTCTGGACCAGCCGGCGCAGCTCGGCGGGCGCCAGGCGGTCGAGGCGCAGTACGGTGACGTGCGGCTGATCCTCCCAGGTCGCGGTGAATTCCGGCCGGGCCGTGGCCACGACCAGGGTCGAGCCGTTGCGCACCATGTCGACGACCATGCCGAGAAACTCGACGGTCGAGGGATCGGCCCATTGCACGTCCTCGACCACCAGCGCCGGCGTGTGGCCGAGGGCCGCCTCGGTGAGATCGAGCAAGGCCTTCAAGGTACGCGCGCGCGCATTGCCTGTCTTGACGACCTGCGCCGCGGGCGTGCCGCTCGCCTCGATGCGCAAGAGGTCGAGCACGGTCGCCAGACGCTCGAGCGAATAGGCGCCGATGCGCTTCAGCAGGGCCTCAAGCTTGTCGTGGCGCTGGCCTGCCGAGTCCTCGGTGGCGATGCCCGCAGCGTACTCGAGCTGGTGGATCACGGGAAAGAACGGCGTCTGCTCCTGATCCGGCGAGCACTGCAACACGAACCGGCCGCGCTCCTCCGTGCCCGTGATGCGGTGCACTTCCTCGACCAGGCGCGACTTGCCGAATCCCGGTTGACTCACCACCAGGACGACCTGGCCCGCGCCGGCCTTGGCGGCGGCCAGCCGGTCGCTGATACGGGCAAGCTCGCTCTCGCGGCCGACCAGGGCGATGGCGCGCCCCGAGCGCATGGCGTCATAGCGGCTGACGACCGAGCGCTCGCCCGTGACGCGCCACGCCGGCACCGGTTCGGGCAGGCCCTTCAGCTCGAAGCGGCCGATGTCGGTGCAGTCGAAGAGATCGCCGACCAGGGCGCGCGTGCTCTTGGCGATCACCAGCTCGTTGGCCCGCGCCAGGCCCTGGATGCGCGCGGCAAGGTTGGGCGTCTCGCCGGTGACGTCGACCTTCTCGGCCGAGCCGCCTTCGGCCACGTTGCCGATAACGACGAGGCCGGTCGCCACGCCGATGCGGACCTGCGGCACCGCCCCGGCGATGGGCTTGAGCTGGCCGAGCTCGCGGATCACGGCGAGACCGGCGCGCAGGGCGCGCTCGGCGTCCTGCTCCAGCGCGTGGGGGTAGCCGAAATAAACGAACACGCCGTCGCCGACATAGTGGGCGATGAAGCCGCGGTTGCGTCGCACGGCCTCGCCGATGCACGCCCGATAGGCCGTCAGCAGCTCGTGCAGATCCTCGGGGTCGAGGCGCGCCGACAGCGCCGTGGAATCGACCAGGTCGCAAAACATCACAGTGATCTGCCGGCGCTCGGACACCGGCGCGCGTCCGCCGGCGGGCTTCTCCGGCACAGCGGACGGGGCGGCGGCTGCGGGCTTCGGCTTTTCCTCGGGCGCCGCCGGCCCACGGCCGAGTGCGGCGATCGCCTCGAGCATGCGGCGGCGATGGCCGACGGACTTGACGCCGATCTGCTGCAAATCCTCGGCCGTGAGGAGAGGCAGGGTATCGAAATCGACGTCGTTGGCGAGAAACGCCTCGCGATAAGTCGAGAGGCCGAGCCCCTCAAGCCACTGGTCGATGTCGTTCGCCATCGACCCCGCCCGCCTACGAGCCGGCGCGACCGGCGTCGCGTTGGATGGGCTTTTTCACCGCTTCCGCGACCTTGGGTGGCCAGACCGGCGTGCTGGCCCTGCCATCGGGGTAGGGCGCGATCATCTGAGGGAAAGAGAAGAAATTCTGCGGATCGTATTTCTGCTTCGCGGCCAGCAGGCCGCTGAACGCCTGGCCCCAGTAGCTGGTGCGGTAGTCGGGCACGTTCAGGCTGGGATAGTTCTGATAGATCTCGCCGTTGGCGAAATTGTTCATGAAGCTGCACCAGGAATCGAGGAAAGCCTCGGCGAGCGGCTGCTGCTCGTCGCCGTACCAGAACACGTCCATGAAGGCGCTGAAGGCGCTGGTGCGATGGATAAAGGCGCTATCCTCGATGGGATAGCTGTTCATCGCCCCGCCATAGAGCTCGAGACAGATGTAGGAGTACTGGTTCGGCTGGTTGGGCGCCGTGATGTAGAAGTCGAGCAACGACTGCCACTGCTGCTGCGTCAAGCTCATCGACACGTAGCGGGCCTGCTTGTCCTCGGGTGGCCAGGGGTTGGTCGGGAGTTGAGGAATTTCGTTCGGCGATTCGAGCAACTGCTTGTTGACGACGGTGAACGTGTCGGTGAGGTCGTACTGCATCAGCGCGCCGGGCAGCGCACCGAACGCCTGGTAGACGGCCTGGCCGACGCTGGCGCCGCGCGTGTCGAGGCCGCGGATCATCAGGTAGGGCAGAAACGCCGAGCCGGGAAAGGTCTCGCTCTGGTAGCAGATCATCACCTGCGGATTGAGCTCCGGCGGCGCCGTCAGCATGTACTGCTGCTGCAGCATGTAGAGCGCCGCGGCCGCATTGACGCGATCGCTTTCCTGCGCGAGTGGCCAGCGCACCGCCCAGCCATAGACCTGGCCGAGCGGGCGCAACTGCAGCTTTTCCGTCAGCAGGACGCCGAAATTGCCGCCGGTGCCGCCGCGCACGGCCCACCACAGATCGTAGTTCTGCTGGGCATTGGCGGTGACGATCGAGCCGTCGGCGAGCATGACGCGCACTTCGATGACGTTGTCGCAGTGCATGCCGTAGGTGCGGCTGGTGAAGCCCTGGCCGCCGCCCTGCATGTAGCCGCCGACACAGACCTCGTCGCACTCGCCGCCCGGCACGTGCAGGCCGTATTCATCGAGCGCCGCGAAGAGCGCGGCCATCTGGCAGCCGGTTCCGACGATCGCGGTCTGGCTCACCGGGTCGACCGTCACCGAGTTGAGGTTGCTGACGTCGATCAGTATGCCGTCGGTCGCCGAGAAGCCCGCGGTACAGTGGCCCCCCGAGAGCACCGTGAAGGGTACGTTTGCCGGTCCGCCCCAGGCCATGTTGAGGGCGATTCGGACGTCGTTCTCGACCTCGCACATGAAGATGACGGAGGGCTGCGGATCGAACCGCGCGTTGGAGAGCAAGCTGACGCCGCTGTAGCCCGGCTCGCCGGGGAACAGGATCGGTCCCTGGAAGCCCACTTGCGCCTTTTCGAGCGCCTCGCGCGAAATGCCGATGCGCTTGAACACGCTGTCGTCGTAGGTGCGCCAGCGCGCGATGGCGGCCTGGTCGCGCTGGTGCTTCTTGGTGAGGCGGTGCGACATCGGCTGCTCTCGTGCGATTCAAGTTCGACGGGGGTTGACGCGCGAGCCTTACATAGTTCGCGTAACGCCTGCAAGAATTGGTCGTTCCGATTATCTGACCGGGTCGATATTGCCGCTGCGTATCGAGGGCAATTCCACAGGCCGGCTTGGCTTTTCCTGGAAGCGACCTTTACCCGGTTCAGTCGAGACTTGCGCCGGTGCGTTTGACGATGGGTTCTAGGCGCTCGAGGTCGTTAGCCAGAATTTTGGCGAGTTGGTCGGGCGTGCAGGCAGCAGGCTCGGCGCCCAGCGAAACGATGCGCTCCTGGAGGGCGGCCGACGCCAGGATGGCCTGCAGGGCGGCATTCAACCGGTCGATGACCTCCGTTGGCGTGCCGGCCGGGGCAAACAAAGCGTGCCAGCCCGACACCACGTCGACGCCCATGATGCCGTAAGCCGACAATGGCTTGAGCTGCGGCAACGCCGGCAACGGATTCGGACCGATGACGGCCAGTGCCCTGAGCCGTCCGGCCTGGATGTGGGACATCGTCGTTGCCGAATCGAACATGAAGTCGATCTGGCCGGCCAAAAGGTCAGCCACTGCCGGCGCCAGCCCCTTGTAGGGTACGTGGTTGGTCTCGATCCCCGTCGTCGTGTTGAACAGCTCGGTGGCGATGTGGATCAGGCTGCCGCTGCCCGCCGATCCGTAGTTCAGCGTCTTGGGATGTGCCCGGGCCAGTGCCACGAATGCCTCCACCGACTCGACGCCGAGCTTGGGGCTGACCACGAGGATGAAGTTGGTGCGCACCGTCAGCGTGACCGGCGCGAAGCTCTTCTGCGGATCGAACGGCAGCTCCCGATAAAGGAACGGATTGAGGTTGAGCGTGCTGCCGCCCGTGGCCAGCAGCGTGTAGCCATCCGGCGCCGCGCGCGCCACCGCGGCGGCGGCGATGTTGCCGTTGGCGCCGGGCCTGTTCTCGATCACCACGGGCTGGCCCGTGCTTTGCGACAGCGCCTCGCCGATCGAGCGGGCGATGGTGTCGATCGACCCGCCGGCCGAGACTGAAACGATGATGTGGATCGGCTTGGAAGGGTACGCCTGGGCGCCGGCGCGCGTGCCGGCCAGGAAGGCCGCGGGCGCCAGCAAGGCGGGAAGGGCCAGCAGCGTGCGGCGTTTCATGACCGGGTACTCCTGGCGACAAAATCGGACACGATGGCATTGAACCGGGCGGGCTGTTCGAGATAGACGGCGTGGCCGGCGTCCTTGATGACATGGACCGGCGCGGTGGGCCGCAATGCCGCGACCTCGATGTTGCGCGCCGGTGGCGTGACGACGTCGCCGTCGCCGTAGAGGAACTGGACCGCCATGTCCGCCGGCAGGCTCGAAATGTCGGCCTTGATGTCGCCCGACGCCAGCATGCGCGCCGCCTGGCTGTAGCCGCCGGGATGGACAGCCGCCATGGTCTCGACGACCCGCCGCAGCATCTCAGGCGTTGCGGCGGGCGCCAGCAGGCGTGGACCGCGCTGCTCGGCCATGCGACGGGGGCCGAGCTCGACGACGTCGCCCAGGCGCTGCGCCAGGGCCTTCTCCCGCTCGGCGGCCGGCAGCCGTGCTTGGCCGGCGGCAACGCTGGCCAGGGTCAGCGACAGGATGCGCTGCGGATGGTCGGCCGCGAAGGAGGCCGCGATCAGCGTGCCGAGCGAATGGCCGACCAGGTGACAGGCCGGGATGCCGAGCGCATCGAGCATCGCGCCGAGCGCCGCGGCGTAGTCGCCGGCTCGGGGCGATTGGGGCGCGAGACCGGTCGAGCCGCCGTAGCCCGGCGCGTCCCAGGCAATGACACGCAGCCGGTCCGACAGGCCCGCGAGCTGGTCGTCGAAGGCGCCCGCGGCCGACCCGATGCCGTGCAGCAGGACGAGCGGCGTTCCCGCGCCCGCCTCCCTATAGGTGAAAACGGAGCCGCCGCCCTCGATCCGGCGGGAAGCCCCGGGACTCGTCGTCACGCCGCCTCGAAGCTGACCGATTCGGGAGCGCCCGTGCCCACCACCATCGTGAACTGCGCGTCGGTGACGCCGTCGTTGCGGAAATAGTGCGGACGACCGGCCGGGTTGAACAGCAGGTCGCGCGTGCCGAGACGCCGCTCGACGACCTCGCCATCCTGCACCCAGCCGGCGGTGATCGCGCCGTCCAGCACGAAGTAGACATCCTCGACATCGCGGACGTAGGGCTTCACCGCGACGCCCTTCGGCAGATGGATCATGTCCATGCGATAGCCGTGCGCCGGGGCGCCGCCCTCGCCGACATAGGCGAGGCGCGCGAAGCCCGCCTTGTCCCACACCGGCGTGCGGTCGCGATAGCGCACGACGTGCTTGGCCAGCTCCTGATGCCGGCGGTCCGTGCTCTCGGGCGAGAACAGATGGATCTTTTCCGGCCCCGGGGCGCCGAAGCGGCGCGACAGTTCGAGGTCCTTGTTCTTGGGATGGCAGACATGGACCGGCATCTCGGGCGTGCCGCTGCCGACCGTGATCTGCATCAGCACCGGCTCGACGCCGTCGTTGCGAAAGCCGTGCGGCCGGCCGCTCTTGTTGAGCAGCAGGTCCTTGGGCCCGAGCTTGACCTCGACCACCTCGTCGCCCCACACCGTGCCGACGGTGAGCACGCCTTGCAGGATCATGAAATGCTCGACGACTTCGTGGGCGTGCGATGCCGCGAACTTGCCGACCGGCTGGTTGACCAGGCTGAAGGTGAAGTGCTCGGCCTTGAGCGTCGTGGGATCGTTCGACTTGGGCGACCCGCCGGCGCCGACATAGCGCAGCTGGGCGCGCAGCAGGTCGGGGAAGCCCCGGCTGGCGGGAAAGGCGTCCCAGTCGAACGTCTTTTCGGTGAACAGGCCCGTATAGGCGCGCATCTCGTTCGCGAGGGCGCTCGGCTGCTGGGTCAGGCTGCTATCTGGCATGGCACATTCCTCCACTTCGAATGAAAAACGGATCGCTGACGTCGTCGAAAACCTGTTCAGGCATGCACGCTCTCCCTTGCCTTGACGCGCTTGACCGGGCCGGCGGGCGCCTCGACCGTCGCGGTGCGGCATAGCCATCGCGAGATCTCGGCGGCCGCCTCGATGACCGCGTCCTTGAGCGCGCCGTGCATGTCCTTCTCGTCGATATGGGCATTCACCGCCGTGACGTTGATGGCCGCCACGATGCGGCCGGCGCCGTCGCGCACCGGGGCGGCGATCGAGCTGACGCCCGCCTCGAAGAAGGCCTGGCTGACAGCGTAGCCGCGCGTCCGATCCTCCGCCAAAATCGCCTTCAAGGCCTTGAGCGTCGTCGGCGTCTGCTTGGTGAAGCGCTCCAGCGGCTGGTCGCGGAACAGCCGCTCCAGTTCCTTGTCGTCCATTTCGAAGATCGTCATGCGGCCCATGATCGTGGCATGCACGGGAAAGCGCGTGCCGATATTGACGCTGCTGGCGATCGTGCTGCGGGCGGGAAAGCGCAGGACATAGATGATCTCCCGGCCGTCGCGGATCGCCATGTGGGCCGACAGGGCCGTCCGGTCGCGCAGCCGCTGCAGGATCGGTTGGGCGACCTCGACCATGTCGAGGGAGGCGAGGTACTCGAAGCCGCGGCTGAGCAGCGCCGGACCCAGGCTGAAGTGACGCTTGTCTTCCTCGCAGCGCAGATAGTCCATCGACAGCAGCGTCTGCAGCAGACGAAAGACCTTGGTGCGCGGCAGCGACAGCTTCTTGGCAATTTCCGGTGCGGTAAAGCTGCGATGCGCGCCGCCGAACAACGACAGGATGCCAAGCCCCTGCGCCAGCGCGGGGACGATGTACTTGTTCTCGAGGGGAAGCGGATCGCTTGCCATGTCAGAGTCCCAGGAACCTGTTCCTCAATTGAAGACGAAGCCGCCGTTGACGGGCAGCAGTTGGCCGGTGACGAAACCCGCGCCCTGCCCCAGCAGGAACACGACGGCGCCGGTGACGTCGTCGGGAAGCTGGGCGCGTTGCATGGCGCGGCCCGACACGTAGAGCTGCCGGCGCTCCTCGGGCACGTATTCGGTCGCCTCGACCAGCACGAGACCCGGCGCGATGGTGTTGACGGCGATGCCGTCGGGCCCGAGCTCGCGGGCCAGCGAGCGGGTCATCGCGATCACCGCGCCCTTGCTGCCGACATAATGAAGCAGGCGCGGCGCGCCCCACAGCGCGGTGTCCGACGCCAGATTGACGATGCGGCCGCCCAGGCGGGAGCGGCGTAACAACGGCGCCATCGCCTTGATCATCAGCCACGTGCCGCGGACATTGACCGCCATCACCTTGTCCCAGGTCGCGATGTCGATCTCCTCGAAGGTCTTGCCGCCGATCCCCGTGGCGATCGCGCCGTTGTTCACCAGACCGTCGATATGGGCGTATTGAGCCCTGACCTTGGCCGAGAAGGCGTCGATCGAACCCGGATCGCCGAGATCGACCGCAAAGAAGGTGGCCTTGGCGCCGGCGCAGCGCAGCGCCTCGGCCGTGGCCTCGCCCCACTCCGCCTGCACGTCGGCGACGACGATCGTATCGGCCTTTGCCGCGGCACAGGCCTCGGCAAAGGCGCGACCAAGGCCGCGCCCGGCGCCGGTGATCAGGATGGTGCGACCCTGCAGGCTCATGTGGCGAGCCGCGCCCGGGCGGGCAGATAGTGCAACACGCGCGTCTCGACCGCGACGACGATGCCGTAGAGGACGATGCCGATCAGGGTGAGCAGGATGATGGTGACGAAGACCTTCGCGGTGTCGCCCGAGCCCTCGGCAAAGGCCAGCAGATAGCCCAGCCCGGTGTTGCCGCCGACCAGCTCGCCCACCAGCACGCCGATCACCGCCAGGGTGGCGGCGATGCGAAGACCGGCGAATAGCGGCGGCATGGCGGCGGGAAATTCGATCTTCCAGAAGACTTGTAGGCGGTTGGCGGTGAAGGATTTGGCCAGCCGCACGATGTCGGGATCGAGCGCCCGCACCGCACCTAAAACGTTGATCATGATGGGGAAAAACACGATCAGCACGCAGACCAGGATCTTCGGATAGACCGTGTAGCCGAACCAGATGATGAACAGCGGCGCGAAAGCGACCTTGGGGGCGATCTGCAGCGCCAGGATGTAGGGCGACAGCACGAACTCGGCCGACGGCGACATGCCGAGGGCGAAGCCGCACAGGATGCCGAGCAGCACGCCCAGCACGAAACCGACGCCGACCTGCATCGCCGTGATCGCCGTGTGATAGACGAGACGGTCGCGCGCCAGCATGTTCAAAAACTCGTCCCAGACCAGGCTGGCGGGCGGAATGATGAAGGCCGGAATGCCGAACAGGCCCGGCGCCCATTGCCAGGCCACCAGGAAGATCACGAACAGCAAGGCGCTGCCCATCACCATCTGGTGCATGCCGGGCTGCAGGGCGACGAACCGAGCACTCATTTGACGAACTGGTTGGTGTAGAGATCCTTCACGGCGGTCTTGGATTTGATGAGGCCTTCCTTTGCGTAGAAATCCTGCAAGGCCGTGAGCCGCGCCTCGTCCATTTCGCCTAAAACCTTCTGGCCGCCGTAGACGTACTGGTTGTAGAGCTTGAACGAGAGGGTGACGAAATCCTCCTTGCCGGCGAGCTCGGGTGTCGCCTTGACGAAGTCGACGGCGGCCGCAGCGGGATCGGCCATGATGTCCTTCATGCCCTTCAAGGTCGCGCGTACGACCTTCTCGATCAGCTGCGGATTGTTCTTGATCGTATCGTCGGAGGCGATGATGGCCTGCGCCATGCTCTTGAAGAGCTGGTCGGAGGGGATCACCTCGATGTTCTTCTTCGCCATCATGACCAGCGCCGTCCAGTCGGGCGTCGAGGCGAAGGCGTCCGACTGCCCGGCAATGAACAGCTTCCACACATTGACCGGACCGACCGCCTGGGCATTGACGTCGTCCTTGGTCATGCCCTGGCTCGCCAGCATGCCGAGCAGCGCGAAATAGGTCGTGTCCTGGTAGGCCAGCACCGTGACGGTCTTGCCCTTGAGGTCCTTGACAGTGGTCAGGCCCTTGTCCTTGTCGAGCACGAGCTGCATCAGCGCGCCGCCGCCCAGCACGGCCACGGCCTTCACCGGCACGCCGTTGGGCCGCACGATGATCGGCGTATCGCCGATGCCGCCGCCGATCACCGCGTTGCCGGCGCCGACCTGCTTGGCGACGTCGACGCCGCCCTTGCCGACCTGGAAGGTGACGTTGAGGCCTTCCGCCTTGAAGTAGCCGCGCTGCTGGGCCAGCACGAACGGGCCGAATGCCGGCAGGGAGAGCGGCGCCGGCAGGAGATAGGTGATGTCCTCGGCCGAAGCCGGGACACTGCCCATCGTCACTACCGTCCCCAGGCAGAGACCCGCCATTGCCAGACGCACCCTCGAGAATTTCGACATCGCCAGCCCCCTCTTGATCATTCGACTACGCGGCGGCCTGCTCGATCTGCAGGAGGCCCATCAACCGCACGACATATTCCGCGATCCGCGGATGCTGGCGGCGCTTCATCGGATTGTCGCGGTCGCCCGCTTCGACCACGATCTCCTCGATGATGCGGCCCGGCCGCTGGCTCATCACCAGCACGCGGTCCGACAGCGCCACCGCCTCGACGAGATCGTGGGTGATGAACAAAGCGGTCTTGCCGGTGTCGGCAAGGGTGCGGGCGAGATCCTGCTGCAGCACCATCTTGGTCTGGGCGTCGAGCGCGGAGAACGGCTCGTCCATCAGCAGCACGCTGGGATCGACCGCCAAGGTCCGCGCCAGGGCCGCCCGCTGGCGCATGCCGCCCGAGAGCTGATGCGGGTAGTGAGCGACGAAGTCGCTCAGCCGGTACTTGGCCAAAAGGTCGAGCGCCCGTTGGCGGCGTTCGCGCCCGGGCGCGCCCTGGATCTCCTGGCCGAGTTCGACGTTCTCGACGATCGTCCGCCACGGCAGCAGCAGGTCCTTCTGCAGCATAAAGGCGACGTGGCGGTTGGGCCGGGTGACGAGTTCGCCGTCGACAAAGACCTGACCCGACGATACAGGATCGAGGCCCGCGCCCATGTTGAGCAAGGTGCTCTTGCCGCAGCCCGACGGCCCGATCAGCGATACCACCTCGCCGTCGGCGATCGACAGGCTGACGCCATCCACGGCCACGACGAAACCGCCCCCTTGCCGTGAATTGGCCCTCGCATTGGCGAAGCGCTTGGAGACGTCGCGGAACTCGAGCCGCGGGCTGCCGGTCATGACGCTCACCCGCCGGACTTCTGGCGGCGCGTATTGCCGTCGATGCCGCCCGCGATGGCCCATTCGGCGAACATAGTGGGGCTGGGCTCGAAGTCGCGCGGCTTCCAGTTCTCGGTCAGCACGTCCTCGTCGGCGTAATACTCGACCAGCGCGCCTGCCGGGTTCTTGAAATACCAGAACAGCGCCGAGGAGATCGGATGACGGCCGGGACCGAGTTGGGTCTCCCAGCCGCAGCGCGACAGGTGCAGACCGCCGCCGATCACCTCGTGCATGTCGCGCACCGTGAAGGCCACGTGATTGAGGCCGCGCTTGGCCTCGGGCGTCTGCAGCAGGAAGAGATCGTGGTGGCCGCCCCGCGCCGAGCAGCGCAGGAAATGGCCGCGGCCGGGATAACGGTCGGACAGGCGAAAGCCCAGCGACTCGTAGAAGGCGGTGGTCTCGGCCAGCGAATCGGTGAAGAAGACAACGTGTCCGACTTCGACCGGTTCGGCGCGCTCGTAGATGGCGGCCGGCTGATCGATCCGTGCAGCGTGGCCCCAGACGTTGGCCGGCGTGCCTGCGACGTCGATGGTGCGCTTGCAGGTCACGCGAAAGCCCGTGCCGATGCCGTTCGGGTCGGTGCAGGAAATCACGCCTTCCCGTTCCTGGAAATCCGGCTGGCGGGACAGAGAGGTTCGCAGCACCGCAAGATCAGCTTGACCCGTCACGCCCCAGATCACTTCGCGGAGGGTCGGCCCGGCCTCCGTGGCGCGCGGCAGCGACGGATCGTCGGCCTTGCGAATGCTCACCTCGCAGCCATTGAGACTTTCGAAGTCGAGGCCGGCGTCAGTCTCGCCGACCAGGCGCAGCCCCCAGTCGAGAAAGAAGCGTTTGCACGTCGCGATATCCTCGACGCCATAGGTTATGCGGTCGATGCCCTCGATGTTCACTGGAGCACCGCGTGGCCGGCCGCTTCCAGCGCCTTCAACTGCGCTTCGGCCTTGGTGCGGAAGACACGCCGCAGGCGCGCCACGCCCATGTCGTGCTGGTAGAGGTTTTCGCGCAAGTTGGCGTCGGGCTCGAACTGCTCGAGCATGACGCGATCCTGCTCAAGGACGGCCCAGTGCCGTGCCTCCAGCCTGTTCTTGTAGAGGAACCGCCAGGCGTCACGCGCCCAGCCGTCGACCTTGCGGCAGCGCCAGTGGAAGACCGCAGTCTGCTTCTCGTCGATCGGCGTGTAGACGCCGACGATATGGAAGTTGCCGCCGGGACCGCCGGTCGCCGGATAGGGGATCTCGAGCCGCAGCCAGTGCGCGCCGGTGTCGAGAAATTCCGTCCAGTCGAAGTTGACGTTGCGCTGGCCTTCCTTCTCGAAGACGAAGCCGGTCGGCGTCTCGCGGATCTGGAAGGTCGCCGTGGTGTCGCCGAACGACATCGAATGCGACTGGCGATGCAGGAACGTGCCGTGCATCGGATCCATCACGTTGTCGTAGACGTAGCGGTAGTCGCCTTGCCATTCGCAATAGCAGAGGAAGGAGCTGTAATCGGGCGAGGTGAGCTGCTCGGGGAACTGCAGCTCGATCGGCTCGGGATGCAGCGCGTCGCCGAAATAGCCGAAGATCACGCCGTTGCGCTCCTGCGTCGGGAACGATTTCACGCAGTTCCTGCCCTCGAGCTTGCAGCCGGGACTGCCGGGAACGGCCACGACGGTGCCGTCCTTGCGCACCTGCACGCCGTGATAGCCGCAGGCGATGCGGTCGCCCATCGGGATGCCCATGGAGAGCGGCGCCCCGCGATGCGGACAATGGTCCTCGAGCATCATCGGCGCGCCCGTCTCGTCGCGCCACAGGACCAGCTTCAATCCCACGCGGCGCAGCGAGATCGGCTTCTCGGCGAGGAAGTGCGAGGGGCAGATCGGATACCAGATGTTCCGTACGCCCTTGGCGAGAAGCTTGCCGATCGCGAGGTTGGTCACCGTCGTCATGGGTCGATCCTTGTCTTCAATCCGCGTTATGCGCCGAGCCGCTTCATCTCTTGCTTGAACAGCTCCGCCGTCCAGGGCTTGCCGCCTGGCGTCGGGACCTTGGCGTCGTTCAGCCGCTCGACCAGTCCCGCGAGATCGTGGACGCTGGCGGCGTAGCAGCGCTCGATCGCATCGCCCAGAAGGTTCTGGTAGTCGTCGGGCTCGCGGTCGCGCGCCTGGTGCGGATTGAGGTACGGCTCGCGCTTGATCATCACTGGCCTCCGTTACTGGCCGCCGTTGCGCACGCGTTCCTTGATGCGCTCGCGCACCGGAACGAAATCATAGGCGGGATAGCACTCGGTGCGGAAAACGCCCCAGGCCGAGCGCTCGAGTTCGACGTTGACCTCCGCGAGCTTCGACGCCGGCAGTCGGAGGGTCACGATCTGGCCGAAGCCCATGGCCACGGTCCAGGAAACGACCTCCACGCCCGCGGGCGGAAAGGCGTCCCACCAGCCGGCCGTCTTCAGGCGCGACTGGATGGCGTCGAGATCATTCGACTGGTCGTGCCGCAGGAAGATCGTCAGCAGCATCGTTTCCGCGGCCGCGGGCATGGACACGCTCCTCAGCAGGTGGACGAAGCGAAAGACGCGTTGTTTTACTAATAAAACGTTAGTTCTTATTTGAACTAGACTAGAGACTCGGTACCTTCTTGTAAAGCCGCCTGGCGCGGCGCGAGGGAGTGTTCAATGGATCTCGGTTTGAAGGGCCGCACCGCCATCGTTTGCGCGGCGAGCAAGGGGCTGGGTCGCGCCTGCGCCGAGGCGCTGGCGGCCGAAGGCGTGGCGCTGGTGCTCAATGCGCGCGATCCGGCGCGGCTGAAACAGACGGCGGCGGAAATCGCGGCGGCGCACGAGGTCGAGGTCACCGCGGTCGCGGGCGACATTGCCAGCGCGGCGGGTCGCGCGGCCCTTCTCGCCGCCTGCCCCGCGCCCGACATCCTGGTGAACAATGCGGGCGGTCCGGCGCCCGGCAGGCTCACGAGCTGGTCCGCCGACGACTGGTCGAACGCCCTCGAGAGCAACCTGAAAGCGCCGGTGGCGATGCTGGCGGCGGTGCTGGACGGCATGGCCGCGCGCGGCTTCGGGCGGGTCGTCAATATCACGTCGAGCGTTGTGCGCCACCCGATCGACGTGCAGGGCCTGAGCGTGGCCGCCCGCGCCGGATTGCACGGACTCGTCAGCACCCTGGTGCGCGCGCATGTCGGCCGCAACGTCACCATCAACAACATCCTGCCCGGCCCGTTCGCCACCGACCGGCTGATCAGCAACTTCACCTTCCGGGCAAAGCAGGACGGCGTCAGCCCCGAGGCGGCGCTGGCGGCGCGCCGGGCCGAGCTGCCGGCCAAGCGCTTCGGCGAGCCGCAGGAACTCGGCAGACTCTGCGCCTATCTGTGCAGCGCGCACGCGGGCTACATATCGGGGCAGAGCATCCTGATCGATGGCGGAGCCCACCCGCAGCTGCTGTGACGGCAAGACCCGGGCCGGCGATCGTTAGCCAAGTGGCGTGATTCTTGCGACTATCCGCCCCGGGAAATGGAGGGGTCGCTCATGGTCATTTTCAGAAAGCCGGCCGCGTTGCTGTTGGCCGCGGCGAGCATCGCTGCGCTGTTGGGCCCGATGACCGCCAGAGCCGAGACGATCAAGGCGGTGATGAACTCGGACCTGAAGATCCTCGATCCGATCTGGACCACCGCCTATGTCCAGCGGGGATTCGGCTACCTGGTGTGGGACACGCTGTTCGCCCTCGACGAAAAGCTGCAGGTTCAGCCCGAGATGGTCGACAAATGGAACGTCTCGCCCGACAAGCTCACCTGGACCTTCACCTTGCGCGACGGCCTTCAGTGGAGCGACGGCGCGCCGGTCACTTCCGAGGACTGCATCCAGTCGATCAAGCGCTGGGGCGCCCGCGATTCGATGGGCCAGAAGATGCTGGCCTCGGTCACCGGCTTCGAAGCGGTCGACGCCAAGACCTTCAAGATGAACATGAAGGAGCCCTATGGCCTGGTGCTGGAGTCGCTGGGCAAGCCGTCGGCCAACGTGCCCTTCATGATGCCCAAGCGGGTCGCCGAGACCGATCCCTTCACCCAGATCAAGGCCGAGGATGTGATCGGCTCCGGCCCCTTCATCTTCATCGCCAAGGAGTGGAAGCCGGGCGAGAAGGTCGTGTTCGTCAAGAACCCGACCTACAAGCCGCGCGCCGAGCCGCCCTCGGGCTTGGCCGGGGCCAAAATCGCCAAGGTCGATCGCATCGAATGGATCTGGATCCCCGACGCGCAGACGCAGGTGGCGGCCTTGCAGAGCGGCGAAGTCGACATGCTCGAACAGCCGTCGCCCGACCTCCTGCCGCTCTTGGCCAAGGACAAGAACATCAAACTGTTCGATGGCAACCCGCTCGGCAACCAGTATGCGCTGCGCTTCAACACCCTGTTCAAGCCGTTCGACAATCCCAAGATCCGCCACGCCGCCATGGTCGCCTTCAACCAGGAGGACTTCCTGAAGGCCACGATCGGCGATCCCAAGTACTACAAGCTGTGCAAGGCGGTGTTCGTCTGCGGCACGCCGCTGGCCAGCGACGAGGGCATGGCCGACGTGCTGAACGCCAACGCCGCCAAGGCCAAGCAGCTCCTGCAGGAAGCGGGCTACGACGGCACGCCGGTCGAGCTGCTGCAGTCGACCGACCTCACGGTGCTGACCAACATGGCGCCCGTCGCCAAGGCGCAGCTCGAGGCTGCTGGTTTCAAGGTCAACATCCAGGCGATGGATTGGCAGACCCTGGTCGCGCGCCGCACCAAGAAAGACCCGCCGGACAAGGGCGGCTGGAACGCCTTCATTACCTCCTGGGGGGCGGCCGACATCCTGAACCCGGTGAGTGCCGCCTTCTTCAATGCGTCGTGCGACAAGGCCCTGTTCGGCTGGCCGTGCGACGAGACGATCGAGAAGATGCGCGATCAGTTCGCCAAGGAGGCCGATCCCGCCAAGCAGAAGCAGATCGCGATCGAGCTGCAGAAGTACTGGGTCGACCATCCGACCCATGTCCATCTCGGCGAGTGGTACCAGCCGATTGCCCTGCGCGCCGATATCGACGGCATGATGGTGGCCCCGGCGACGGTGTTCTGGAACATGAGCCGGAAGAAATAGACGGCGGAACGTCGAGTCCCCTCACGGTGAGGAGGTGGTGGTGCGTTCGATCGGCGGGCGCCGCGTGCCTTCCGCGGAGCGGGCGTTGTCGTCGGCGTCCAGCGCAGGCTTCACCGTGTCATAGAGCAGGCGGTTGCCGAGCTCGCTGAAGTGGACGTCGCCGGCGATATAGTATTTGCCCAGCGCCGTGTCGGCGGGCTCGCGGAAGAACGGCGCAAAGCCATCGATGAAACGCACGCCGCGCGCGGCCGCCCAGTCGCGCCAGTGCGTGACCTGGATGCTGTCACGATCGCCTTCCACGACATTGTCCGGCCAGGGATAGACGACGAGCGTTAACCGGCAATTCCACTCACGGCAAAGCTCCACGATGCGGTCGAGATTGGCGCCCGCCACCCCGAGCCCGCGCCGGCCCCAGTCCTCCAGGAGGGCCGGATCGACCGTCCAGCGGGCCCGCGACCGGCCGAGCGACATGGCGTAGCTGAACGACGAGGTCAGGTAGAGGTCGTAAAAGAGCCGGGCTGTCATGAAATTGTCGAGGACGAACCGGCCGAGGTCGAACGACGAGGGGCCATTGGAGCCGTCGGCCCTGACGACGCGGTCTCCTTCGACGCGATAGATGTTGGCGTCGTCGTCGATGTCCGACAGATCGAGAAAGACGAAGATCTCGTCGGGCTTGATGCCCAGCCGCTCGGCGGCCGCCCGGATCTTGCGATGATAGATGGCCGGGCTGTAGGAGGCGACGCCGAGATTCCACAAGGCCTTGCCCTGCCGGGCGGCGTCACAGGCCATGAGGCCGGCGTAACTCTGCTCGTAGCTCGAGCCCAGCGCCTCGGTGAAGGAATCGCCGATGACGAAGATATTCTCCCGGCCCTTCTCCGGCTCGCGCGGCGCGCACGCCCCTATCCTGAGGCCGAACCGGTCGGTCTGCCACGGATAGAGGATGCTGCCCCACACGCGCGTCGAGTTCTGGTCGGGCGCGAGATCATGATCATACGGAGCCGGCAGATACGCGTTGTCGTTGGCTTCGTTCGGCGCCGACAAGGCTCGTTTAAGGCCCGGAAACACCGCGTTGGTCAGGGTGAAATCCAGCGCCAGCGTTATCGCCGCAATAACCCCCACCTGGCCTGCAAATCGCAGGACTTTCTTGATCGAGTGCACTATCCCCCTCGGCACTACAGCGACGCCCTAGGCTGCTGAGGGATTACGCCATCCCAGCGCTCGGCGCAAAGCCTTGGAGCGGTTGAAACGGGGAATATTCCGCCCGCGAGGGTTGGCGCTCTCTTCTTTGTCCGATTGGGGACAATTCAGCGCTGCCGTCCGGCGAAGCGGCGGGTTATCCCGCCATCACGGGTTCGCGGCCGACGATGGTCGTGCGGTGCATTACGCGGCGTTCGCTGGGATCGTGCGGCGTGACGGCGTGGACAGTGCAGCGATTGTCCCACATCAGCACGTCGTCGGGTTCCCAGACGTGCCGGTACATGTATTTCGGCTGGGCCGCGAAGGCCGACAGCTCCTCGATCAGGCGCTGCGCGGCACCCTCGTCCAGCCCTTCGACGGCATCGTTGTAGATCGAGCTGATATAGAGCGACTTCCGCCCGCTGACGGGATGGCGCCGCACCATGGGATGCCAGGTCGGCGGCATGGCAGCCTGCTCTTCCAGCGTCGGCGGCGGCGAGCCCACCAGCCGGGACAGCATGCTGAAATCGTGTCGCGCTTTGCGGCCTTCGACCTGACGGCGCAGGCTCTCGGGCAACTCGTCGTAGACCATGTACATGTTGATGAATTGCGTGATGCCGCCGGTCCGGCTGATCTCGATGCCGTGCAGCAACGAGCCGACACTGGGCAGCGGCCGGTAGCTCGAGTCGGTATGCCACATCCGCGCCGACGACAGCTGCTTCTGCGACGGCTCCGAGGGCGTCATCAGGCGGTCCTGCTCGTCGACGTTGGAGACCAGGAAGATCTCCTTCACCCGGTCCGAGCGGAGGTGAAGGGAGGTCTGGTGAAAGATCTCCGGATCGCCGAAATGGCGCGTGAAGGCCACGTGCTGCTGATCGGTGATGCGCTGGTCGGGAAACACCACGACCAGATGCTTCGTCCAGGCGTCGGTGATCGCCTGCACTGTCGCGGTATCGAGCGGCTGGCGCATGTCGACGCCGTGGATTTCCGCGCCCAGCGCGGGATGTCGTGCCTTGACCGTGATCGTCATGACAGCTGCCTCGCGAACGGTGTTTCTTCCCTGCGGCAACGATAGACCCGGCGCTTGCGGGCGCGCAATGCCGAGACGGGCTTCGTGTTCCGGCGGACCTAAGGCTTGCCGCCTGCGGCATGGACCGGCTTGCTCATATGGACGGCAACGCCGATCGTGAGCACCTCTTCGCGGTCGATCCGATAGCCGAGCTTGCGGTAGAGTTCGATGTTCTCCGCGAACAGCTTGTTGGTGTAGAGCCTGACTTCACCATGCCCCGACGAGACGGCGATCTGCTCGGCATGGGCCATCAGCTTTCGGCCGAGACCGCGTCCCTGGAAGGCGGGCGATACCGCCACGTTCTCGACCAGCAAATGATCGGCTTCCGCAATCGTCTCGATCAGCGCGGCCAGCACGCCGTCCAGATGGAGAAGATCGATGCGATGCCGGCGTACCGCTTCGGCATAATCGGCCGTCATCGGCTTGGGCTCGCGGCCGATCAGGGGCACCCATTTGGCATAGGCCTCGCGAGTCAACGTGCGAATGGCCGAGGCATCCGACGCCGTCGCCCGCCGCAATTTCCAAGACTCGTTCATCGCGCAAGGACGATATTGTTGGTTTCGAAATAGGGGCCGTGGGGTTGGCTCATGTCGAACGATCTCCTCATCGCGTCGCTATTGTCATCCTTCGCTTCGCTCAGGATGACAGGCTACCACCTTTGGGTGGCGGCCGCCGACAACGCGCAGCGAGAACCGATGCGAGCGTTTGCCGCCATCGGATATGATCATCGTCCAACCAGCCGGAGCCCACCATGTCCTCGATGCGAACAGGTGCCGATTACCGCGAAAGCCTGCGCGACGGCCGCCGCGTCTGGGTCCTGGGCGAAGGGCTTATAGACGACGTCGCGACGCATCCCGCCACGCAGCCGATGGTCGACGAATACGTCGCCTGGTACGACCGGCACTTCGATCCGAAATGGCAGGACACCGTGCTCACGCCGCCCGACGCAGGCGGCGTGCGCCAGCCGGTCGGCTATCTCGTGCCGCGCAGCGCCGACGATTTGCGCCGCATGGGGCGGTGCTTCTCGGCGACGATCTTCCCCAGCGCCGGCAACATCACCCATACGCCGGCCTATGGCCATTTGATCGCGCTGGGCGTCCTGCACGCGGTCGGCCTCGGCAAGGCGCAACCGCAACAGGTCGCCAACGCCGAAGCCTATCGCGCGGAGATCGCGCGCACCGGCCGCTTCCTGACCTTTGCCGCGGGCGCCGCGACAATCGGCTATCGGCTTCGCGAGGATCCGGCCGAGCGGTCGGCACTGCGGATCGTCGGGCAGTCGGACGCCGGCGTCGTGATCCGCGGCAAGATCGGCATGCTGACCAGCCCCGCCTTCGCCGAGGACGTCTATGTCGGCGCGGTCAACGGCGTCGACCTCAACGGCCAACGCGCGACCTTCGTCGTCCCGGTGAACGCGCCCGGCGTGACGGTGATCTGCCGCAAGGCCTCGGCTCGCGCCGCCAACCCGTTCGCGGCACCGCTCAGCAGCCGCTTCGACGAGCTCGACGGGCAGATGTGGTTCGACGACGTGGCCGTGCCGTGGAACCGTGTCTTTCTCACCGAGGTTTCGCCCGAGCCGGTGGCGCGCTGGCTATTCTGGCACCAGCTCTATTGCTGGCTGGCCAAAGCCGAGTTCACCTTGGGACTGGCGCTCGCCTGCACCCAGGCGATGGGGCTGGCCGCGCACGAGCCGACCATCGAGTACCTGCTCGACCTCATCACCGACGTCCAGACCGTGCGCAGCTGCCAGACCGCCACAGAACTCGACCCGGAATTCACGGCCGACGGACATTGCTCGCCCAACCACGGCCATCTCGCCGCCGGCAGCCTGGCGATGCTCAAGGCCCGCCGGCGGATGGCCGAGATCCTGCGCATCCTGCCGGGCTCCTCCCTGGTCGTGGCGCCGACCGACCGCGATCTCGCCGACCCGGCCTTGGCCCGCGGCCTGGAGGAATCGTTCGCCGGCGGCGGCTACACCGCGATGCAGCGGGCGGCCCTGCTGCAGATGGCGTGGGACCATGTCGGATCGGCGCTCGATCATCGCGAGCATGTCTTCGAGCTGCATGCCAACGGCGGCGAATCCGCCTGGCGCGGCCGGTTGCGCCGCTGCTTCGACCGCTACAACGAACTGGCCAACGGCGTCCTGCAGGGCCTCGACCTGCCGATGCCGGAAATCAACCTCGACTCGATCCGCAACGCGCCGTTGGCGGCGCGGCGGCCGGTGAGCCCCCTCGCGGCGGCGCCCAAGCCGGCTCAGTCGACGTAAGCGATGGCCTGCTGCGTGCTCAAGAACTTCTCGCGCAGAGTCTAAAGCCATGTGGGTTCAAATTGGGGCTGGCCCTTGAACCCTAACCGTCAAGCACGCCGGCCTACCAGCCAGGAGGTCCTATGCCGTTGTTCACTGTGACCGTGCGGGCAGGCAGGTCTGCCGATGAAATCGAGAGCCTTTCCAGTGCGATCCACGCCGCCAGCGTTGTTGCCGGCTACCCTGCGAACGATCTGTTCCAGCGCTTTCTTTCACTCGAACCAAGCCACTTCAGGGTGGACCCGCAATACCCGGCGCTGCCAAAGCCGCGCACAGGGCAAATGCTCATCATTGAGGTCTTGGTGTCATCAGGTACAGAGACCGAGCGAAAACGAGCACTCGTCAAAAGCCTTGTAGAGCACCTCGCCGCAGCCGGGGTCGAGCCCAACGACATCATGGTGTTCTTCCTGGAAACTGACCGTGCGAACGGATCGTTCGGCGGGGGCCTCTTTGCTCCTCCCGTTACATTCACGTGACCACTATCCGCGCGGCTCGTGGAGGCATCCCTATGTATGACTATCTACTGCGGAGCTTCTGACGCATAACGAGACGCCAACCTCAGGCAAATGGAGCCTGCGATGAAACGCAGCTTAGCGGCGATGATGGTGGTGCTGCTGGTCGGGATCAGTCTCATGCTGTCCGCTTGCGGGCGGAGCTTCGAGCCCGGCACTCTAGGATACGACCCTGGCACTCCCGTGCTCGAGCCTGGCCAGCCCTACGGCTCAGTCGATCTTGCTGGCTGGCGATAGGGTGGAGGGCATTGCCGGCGGGTGCGCCACCCCGCTGACGAATTGCTCTGCATCCGCACGGCCGCGCGCGGCCGTGCGGAGTCGCATTCTTGCGGCCGTCGACCAAATCGTGATCTGCCGTAAAGTTCAATGCGCGACCAGGAGCGGCACCGGACAGGAGGAAATCACCTTCGCGGTGGCGCCGCCCAGCCCCAGGAAGTTCGTCAGTCCGCCATGGCCGTAGGCGCCCATCACCAGAAGGTCGGCCTTCTTCTCGCGAGCATAGTCCAGCAGGGCACGGCCCCGGGCGCGGCCTGAGACGGCGCCGGGATCCATCGTGTCGACTGTGGCCGTGACGCCGCGGCGACCAAGGTTGCGCACCAGCAACGGCGCGCCGACATCGTCGGGCTTCGTGCCGGCGACGACGATCGTCACGGTGCGGGCCTTTTCGAGAAAGGGCAGCGCGTAGCCCACGGCGCGCGCAGCCTGCGCGCTGCCGTTCCAGGCAACGACGACCGACGCGATCGGCGCGGCGCCTGAATTGGGCGCCGCATCCGGCGGGCCGATCACGACCGGGCGGGCGCAGTCGTAGATGGCCGTCTTGACGGTCGCCGGGGCGATGTTTTCGGCATCGGCGCCGGGCCGGCCGATCAGCAGGAGGTTGGCGAAGCGGCCCAACTTGATGATCTGGTCCCGCGTGACGTCCTGGCCGCCGGTAAAGGTGGCGCCGTCGATCGGCGCAATCAATTCGCGAAAGGCCCGTTCCGATTCGGCAGCGCGTGCCTTCAGCCTGGCATCGGACTCGGCCTTGAGAAAGGGCATGGCTTGGGCGGCGATATCGACATCGTGCAGGCGGGACTCCGAGAAATGGACGGCGTCGACGGTCGCCTCGAACATCGATGCGATCCGGGCCGCGAGGCCGAACGACATCGCTGCGTCCGGGCCGCCTTCGGAAATTGCAAGAATGGATTTGTACATGGCTGCGCCCCCCGTCATGCAGCCGAACTACCACATCCCGAAGAAAATGCCGTGCTTCTTGTGCGTCGCTTCAACCCTTGTTGGCGAGGCCCACGCGGTCGCTCTCGGTCGCCATCGCGGTGCCGACCAGTTCGGGCCTCAGGATATAGAGCGAGCGGGCGTCGACCTTCTCCGCCTTGCGCTCCGGGAGCGCGATCGGGTAGCGGGTCTCCTCCCGGTGATCGTCGAGCAGCTTCTGCACGTTGTACTGGCCGCCGAACTTCCAAAGTGTCTTCACGAAGTTGGTCTGGCCGCGCATCAGGTGGCCCGCGGCGATCGCGGCGCAGCTTCTGAGCGCCTGCCAGCCCATGTGCTTCTTGAAGAGGATTTGCTGGGTCTTGACCAGCTCCTCGTAGAATTTCTCCAGCGGGAGCGCGGTGGGCAGCACGGCGTGCTGCACGTCGAAGAGCTTGTAGTTGCGGGTGGCGAGGCCGCGCGCGTCGGTGGTCCAGGTCTCCGTCCCGGGATAGGGCGTGTTGACGGTGAGGTGCACGATCTCGGGCACCGACAGCATCCACTCGCGGACCACCGCAAAGCGGGCCTCGTCCCAGCTCGGGTCGGCGATGATGTTCACCGCCACAGTGATGCCGAGCGAGCGGGCGTATTCCAGCGCCTCGAAGCTCTTGCCCAGGCTGACCCGCTTGCGGTGGCGCAAAAGCCCCTCCTCGTCGATCGCCTCGACGCCCAGGAACATGTAGCTGAGGCCAAGCTTCTTCCAGCGCGCGAAGACCTCCTTGTTCTTGAGCAGGACGTCGCAGCGGGTCTCCAGATAGTACTGCTTGCGGATGTTGCGCTTCTCGATCTCGTCGGCGATGGCGTGGCCGTGCTCGGCGTGGATGAAGGCCACGTCGTCGACGATGAACACCCCAGGCTCGCGCACCCTCGCCAGATCCTCGCCGACCGCGCCGGCGCTCACCTTGCGGTAGCTGCGCCCATAGAACGTCCAGGCACTGCAGAAGGTGCAGTTCCACGGGCAGCCGCGGGAGAATTCCACCGAGGCGCAGGGATCGAGCACGCCGATGAAGTACTTGTTGCGTTTTTTGAGGAGGTCGCGCGCAGGCAGCGTGGCGTCGAGCGATTCGATCATGCGCGGCGGCGGCCCCTCGCCCGCCGTCGTGACCACGCCCGGCAGCGTGCTGAGCTCCTCTCTGTCCAACCAGGCGGCCAGGATGCGGGCGGCGATCTCCTCGCCCTCGCCCTTGATCACGCAGTCGATCGCGCCGTCGGCGTGGGCCAGGATCTCCCGCGCGGTGAAGCTGGCCGAGTGGCCGCCCACGAACACCAAGGTGTCGGGGAGGAGCCGGCGGGTCAGGCGCGCCAAGTCGACGACCTCGGGAATATTGGCCAGATAGTTCAGCGAGAAGGCCACCGCGTCGGGCCGCCAGGTGCGCAGTTCGCTGTGGTAGTGCCGGTGCTTGAACACCTGCAGGTCGAGCAGCCGCACCTCGTGGCCGGCGTTGCGCAAGGACGCGGCCACCCGCTCCAATCCCAGCGGCTCGAGCCGGAGGTAGACCTCGGTGTACATGAGGCCGCTGGGATGAACGAGCAGGACCTTCACGGCGTGGACCCCGGCCGCGGATTTCTGGAGCTCTGGACCTCCGGGCTCGGGAGGCTTTCGACGCGTTTCACCTCGTCAAAAAGCAGGCGATGTCCGAGTTCGGTGAAGTGCACGTCGCCGGCGATGAAATATTTGCGCAGCGCCGTTTCGGCCGGTTCGCGGAAAAAGGGCGCGAAACCGTCGATGAAGCGGACATTGCGGGAGGCGGCCCAGGCCCGCCACTGCGTCACCTGAATGCTGTCGCGGTCCCCCGCGTCGACGCTTTCCGGCCACGGGTAGACGACGAGGGTCATGTGGCAATTCCATTCCCGGCAGATGGCGACGATCTTGTCGAGATTGTTGCCGGCAATTTCCAGCCCGCGCCAGCCCCATTTCTCCATGAGAGCCGGATCGAACGGCCAGCGGCCGCGCTCGCGTCCCAGGGCCGCCACGGTGCTGAACGGCGAGGACAAATAGAGGTCGTAGGCCAGCCGGAAGGTCGCGAAATTGCCGAGGAGGAACTGACCGATGTGGAACCAGTGAAACGGCGTCGAGCTCACGGTTCCGTCCGCCGCGACCTTGTAGACATTCGCGTCGTCGTCAATGTCCGACAGATCGAGAAAGACGTAGATCTCGGCGGGCTTTATGCCCAGGCGCTGGGCAGCCACCCGGATCTTGCGATGGTAGATGGCCGGACTGTAGGACGCGACACCGAGATTCCACACCGCCTTGCCCTGCTTTGCCGCGTCGCACGCCATCAGTCCGGCAAAGCTCTTCTCGTAGCTCGAGCCGATTCCCTCGGTGAACGAATCGCCGACGACGAAGATGGCCGGCCGGTCTTTCTCGGCCTCGCCGGGCGCACAGTTGCCGATCCTGAATCCGTAGCGGTCGGTCCGCCAGGAATAGACGATGTTGCCCCAGGCGCGCTCCGACTTCGCGTTCGGGGCCAGATCGTGATCGTAGTCCGTCGATATGTACGCTTCGGTATAGGCGGTCGCCGCATCCGCCCAGCTCCGCTTCATGCCCGAAAACACCGTGGCCAGCAGGACGAAATCCACCGCCAGTGTCATGGCGACGATGGCCAGTGCCTGGCCCAACATCCGCAACACTTTTTTCATCTAAAAGCTTGCCTTCGATGTCATTTTGCCAAGCACGCAGACCTCGCCCGCTCCGGCACTGGCCCATGCTAGCAGCACACGCGGCGCGAGTGCACCTCCCTAGAAAGATTTCACAGTAACCGTGCCAGCATGCGGGCGGCCCGCTCGGCGCCGTTGGCTTCGACCGGCTTGAACCGCACGGTCCCTTGCAGCTCGGCCAGCATGGCCTCGGCGATCACCTCCGGCGGCGAGGTGGCGAATTCCAGACGCCGGCCAGCGGCGTAGCGGTCGAGGCGGTGGGCGACATGGAAGTTCTGCTCGAAGTGGTTCTTGAGCGGGAAATAAATGAACGGCGTGCCTGCGGCTGCAAGCTCCATGCAAGTAGTGAGGCCGCCCTGCACCAAGGCGAGATCGCAGGCCGCGAGATTGCGGTCGAGGTTTGGCACGAAAGCGGACACTTCGACGCCGGCCGGCGCGCCCAGCGACAGCGGGTCGATGCGTGGGCCGGCAACCAGCACCATGCGCAGCTCGGGCAGTCGCGCGCGGGCGAGCGGCCAGGCCTGCAGGATGCGCTTGATCAGGTGGGTGCCCACGCCCGAACCGCCCACGGTGACGATGCAGACCTTCTCGTCGGGCCGGTACCCCAGGCTTTGCCGCAGCTCCTCGCGCGGGCCGAACTCATGCGGATGCTGGCCCAGCACATAGCCCGAGAAATCGAAGTGCTTGGGGATCCAGTCGCGCATCGCGGGCAAATCCTTGCCGAAGCCCAGCGGCACGATGTCCTCCGGGTTGCCGACGAAGATCGCGCGGTCGCGCACGCCGGGATGGCGCTCGACGTGCTCGATCATCTCGGCATTGTAGTCGGCCGCCAGGAACGCCTCGTGCTCGCCGCCCGACGGCATCGGCACGAAGCCGACGAAGTCGGTGAACCAGGCGAGCGCCGCCTTCTTCAGCTCGGGGTGCTCATGCCAGTAATGGTCGATGTCCCAGGCCTCGTCGGCGACCACGAGGTCGTAGCCGCCGGCATCGACGGCATCCTGGAAGATCATGAAGTTGGCGATCAGCAACTCGTCCATGCGGCGGATCGCCTGGAAGGCGTTGAGATCGTGCTCGCCCGCTTCCGCCTCGATGTGCCGCGATTCGCTGGCGAGGCGGGCGGAGAGCGGATGGATGCGCTCGCCGCTGTTCTCGAGCAGGCGGGTCACCGGGTCCTGCGCCAGCCAGTCGACATGCAGGCGGGGATGCAGCCGGCGCAATTCGCGGGCGATGGCGATGTCGCGGCGGCCGTGCCCGAGGCCGATGGGCGATGAAAGGTAGAGCACCTTCTTCTCCCGCGGGGCACGGCGGACCGGCGCCTTGGGCGCGCCGAGGCCCAGCCGGCGGTCGAGAAAGTCGTTGATCAGGGCGTTGCACTTGGCAGGAAAGCGGCCGAGCGGATTGTGGCCGCCCTCGGCAATGGTCACGAACTCGCCGCCCGTGAGTTCGGCCACCAGCTTGCCGCGCGCATGGAGCTGGATCTGGTCGTTGTCGCCGTGGATCGCCAGCACCGGACAGCGGATCCTGCGATACATCGACTCGGTGACATCGAACGGCGGCACGATGGTACGCGCTTCGACTGTCTTGACCAGCACCGGGCCATCGGTGTCGCCGGCCCAACTGATGCCTTCCTCGATCTGTCGCGTCGAGTGCGGCTCGGTGAAGATGTTCCTGATGAAATGCTCGGCGAAGTCGGGATAGTCGGCCAGCCAGTGCGCGCGGTTGTACTTGTTCCAGCCCACCGGCTTGCCATCGGGGCACTCCTGCCGGGCCATGAAATGCTGCTGCGACATGTGCTTGTGGGTGGGCCCGATGACCGCCGCCGTGCCGGCCAGGATGGCGGCCTTCACCCGTTCCGGATGGTACGCCGCCAGCACGCAGGCGAGCAGGCCGCCGAAAGAGAGGCCGACGACGATGGCCTGGCCGGCATCGGTGGCGTCCATGACCGCGAGCGCATCGGCCACGCAGTTCGCCAGCGAGTAGGCGGCGACATCGTCGGGCCGGTCGGACCGTCCGTTGCCGCGGGCGTCGAAGGCGATGCAGCGGAAGCGCTCGCTGAAGTAGGGCAGCTGCGCCTTGTAGACGCGCGAATGCACGATGCTCCAGGGCGGCAGGAAGACCATCGTCTGCCGGCCCTGCCCGTAGACCTCGTAATGGATGCGGACGCCGTCGCGTTCGACGAACCCGTCCTTAGTGGGCAGCTTCGCGCGCATCACATCACCTCGTCGACGATTTGGCTTCAGCGCTGCGAATGGCATCGCCGACTCTTCGCAGCGCCTGGCGCACCGGCGCGCCTTTTTTCTCCGCCCCGAGCAGATAGAGGCTTTCCCCGCCGATGAAGGCGCCGCCGATCAGCGCAGCGATCTCCGCCGTCGAGAATGGACCGAGGCCGCCCAGCTCGCGCTCGGCCTGGCGCGCGACGCCGGCGATGAGCTCGAACCAGCCCATGAGGCCGGCCCGTACGACCTTGGCGACCTCTGGATCGGACCAGCTCGCGGCGATGAGCTCCTGCAGGACGCGCACATAGCCCGAGGAGATGTCCTCGTCGAGATAGTCGCAGGCACGGTCCCAGCGTTGCGACAGCGTGAGCGTGCTGTCGTGGAACATGGCGTTCTGGCGATCGAGCAGCTGGGCGTTGAGATAGTCGAACAGCGCCAGCATCAGCCCCTGCTTGGAGCCGAAGTGGTAGTGGATTTGGCTCAGTGGCACGCCGGCCGCCGCCGCCACGTCGCGCGTCGAGAGACCCGAATGGCCGCTCTGGCGCAGCACTTTCTTGGCGGCTTCCAGCAACGTCGTGCTGGTTTCCGCCTTCTTCGCCAGGGCACGCGCCATTCAGATCCTCCACGATTGACGAGCAGCGCTAGTTCCGCCGGGCCTACTCTGCCGGACGCGGATGCGTCACCTCAGCCGGCGGCGGGCTGGCCTTGCGGCCGGGCAGCGGGATCAGCATCGAGACCTGCTCGCGATAGCGTCGATACTGGTCGCCGAACAGGGCGATCAGGTCGCGCTCCTCGAGCCAGATGCCGATCAGGATATAGCCGGTGGTCCCGACCGCGAACAGCAGATGGCCGGCCGTCATGGTGGGCGCTGCCCAGAAGGCGAGCAGGAAGCCGAGATAGATCGGATGGCGCACCCGCTTGTAGAAGAAGGGCGTGCGGAACTCCGGCGTCGGCAGGGTGCGGCCGAGCATGCGGGCCCAGACCTGGCGCAGGCCGAACAGCTCGAAATGGTTGATGAGGAAGGTGCTCAGCAACACCAGGCCCCAGCCGATCCAGAACACGGCCTGGATCAGCAGGATGGCGGCCGGGTTCGACACCGACCACACGACCGGCGTCAGGATCGGCTGCCATTGCCAGTAGAGCAGCAGGAGCGCCAGGCTGGCGAGCAGCACATAGGTCGCGCGTTCGACGGCGTGCGGCACGAAGCGCGTCCACCAGCGCTTGAAGGCCGGCCGGGCCATGACGCTGTGCTGGATGGCGAAGACGCCGAGCAACAGCACGTTGACGATGAGCGCCGGGAGCAAAGCGCCCGACTCGCCGCTGTCGATGGTCTTGGGCGCCGGCAGGTTGCCGACGAAGGCGACGGCGTAGAGGAAAGTGCCGAAAAACAACAGGTAAACCACCCCGCCGTAGAGAAGCGCAACGATACCAGCCATGGCTGCCTCCGCATTGACATAATTCGGTCGACCGACCGAATGCGGAAGTCAATAATTCGGTCGACCGACCGAGTCAAGGAGGATTCCCCTAATGCTGATATTTCTGCGCCAGGCCTCGCCACAGGATGCCGAGCTGCGTGATGGCCAGGATGGCTTTGGACATGAGCCACATGTCGAGCGGCATATAGGGACGCCAGATGTCGAGAAACAAGGCGATGCGGATGTCATCGCTTTCGTTCCAGACTTCATGGGAATAGGTATCGTCCCACAGCAGCCACTTGCCGTCACCCAATCGATAGGAGCGGCCGTCCAGAACCATCAGGACCGCCGGCTCGCCGTCGGCGGCCTGGGGCACCGACAATCCAAGGTAGAAGCGCAGCACGCCGCGAAACGGACCGTGGTGCTTGGGGATGTGCTTGCGCGGCCCGAGAAAGGTGATCGACGCCGACAGGACCTCGGGCCGGCCGCGCACAAGGGCGGCGAGCCGCGGACATCTGGCCATGTTGTGCGCCAGCTCGATGCCGTAAGCCTTCAGGATGAACAGGCGCCAGTCGCGGCCATCGTTGTCGGAGATGGGCGCCTGTTCTTCCATGATCTCGTGAAAGCGCGGGATCTGGCTGAAACCTTCGGCGAGCGTCAGGGCTTCGGCACGCAACGCCTCCCACGTGCCGGAGAACGTCACACTCGCCGGAAAGTATGAAGCTGCGTCCAGGACGGCCGGCGTCGCGATTCGTCGGCTGTAGGCCGCTCGGATTATGTCGGTGATTCGCTGATAGAGCCTCATCGCCATGACAGTCCTTGTGACGCTCGCGACGCAAGGGTGACCAATTTCGATGGTGGGTCGAGCCTATGGCAATTGCAAGACAGCGCGCTCACCAGACCCCGAAATGGATCCCGTGCTTCCTGTGCGTCGCGGTACGGGCCTCGACATAGGCGTCGTCGACCGTCACCCGCGTCTTGCGCGCCTTGAGCCAGGCGTCGAGGCGATCCTCCATCGCGCGGCGGACATGGCCGTAGGCATCGTTGGCGCCGAGGTCGCGCAATTCCTTCGGATCGTTGTCGAGATCGAACAGCATCGGATGGAAATCCTGCCACCAGACGTACTTCCAGCGGTCGGTGCGCACCATGATGGCGCGGCAGTCGCGCGGCGCGCGCTTCAGCAGCAGCCGTGCCTCGCGGAAGGAATAGTCGAGCTCGGAGAACACCGCGTCGCGCCAGGTCTCGGTTTTTCCGCCGCGCAGCAGCGGCAGCAGCGACCGGCCTTCGACGAGATGCTCGTACGCCGGCTGCCCCAGCGCCGCGAGGATCGTCGGCACGACATCGATCGCCTCGACGAAGCGGCGATCGACGGTGCCGCGCGTGGCGTCGGCCGCCGGATCGGGATCGTAGACGATGAAGGGCACGCGCAACGCCTCCTCGTAGAACATCTCCTTCTCGCCCAGCCAGTGGTCGCCCAGAAAATCGCCGTGGTCGGCGGTGAAGAAGATCAGCGTGTCGTCGAAGCGGCCGAGCTTCTTCAGATGGTCGAACAGGCGGCCGAGCCAGTCGTCGATCTGTTTGATCAGGCCCATATAGGCCGGCCGCACGGTGCCGGGCGCCTCGGGGCGCTGGAACGACACCGATTCCTCGTGCTGGCGATAGGCGGCCAGCACGGGGTGCTGGTCCAGCAGTTCCGAGTCGTCGCGATTGAGCGGCAGGCAGTCCTGGGCGCCGTACATCTTGTGATAGGGCGCGGGCGCCATGTAGGGCCAGTGCGGCTTGACGTAGCTGAGGTGCAGGAACCACGGCTGCTCGCCCATGTCGTCGACGAAGCGCATCGCTTCGCGCGTCATGTAGGCGGTTTCGGAATGCTCCTCCGCGACACGCGCGGGCAGATGAACGTTGCGCATGTGCCAGCCGGAGACTTTTTCTCCGTCGGGTCCGTTCGCTGCGATCACATAGTCGCTCCACGGATCGTCGGAGTTGTAGCCCTGCGCGCGCAGATAGGCGGCATAGCCGCTCTCGTTGCCGGGCGGCGAATGGCCGTCGTAGCGATCGAGCTCCTCGAAGCGGCCGGTGCGCATCAGCGCGGCCAGTGCCGAGCCGCCTTCGATGCCATAACGCTCCAGACCGTCGGTGTCGGGCAGCACGTGCGTCTTGCCGGCCAGCGCCACGCGCACGCCGGTCGGCAGCAGGTAGTCGCCGATGGTGCGTTCGCGCAGGGACAAGGGCACGCGGTTCCAGGTGGCGCCGTGGCTGAACATGTAGCGGCCGGTGTAATAGGACATGCGCGAGGGGCCACAGACGCCGGACTGCACATAGGCGCGTGGAAACAGGACGCCCCGCCGCGCCAGACTGTCGATAGCGGGCGTCTCGAGGTGCGGATGGCCGGCGCACGACAGGTGATCGGCGCGCAGCTGATCGCACATGATGAACAGGACGTTTTTGACCTTGCCCACGAAGTTTCCTCTCTCGACGGCATCGGCGCCGCCGGCCTATCTAAGCCGCATGACCGACGGCCCGTCCATCCGCGATATCCTCGATTTCTGGTTCCTGCCGCTTTCCGATCCAGGCCACGGCAAGCCGCGCGAGATCTGGTGGAAGGGTCCGGCGGAATTCGATGCCGAGATCGGTGACCGCTTCGACGCGGCCTTCGACCGGGCGGTCGACGGCGCCTTCGATTCCTGGCGGCAGTCGCCCGACGGCGCGCTGGCCCATGTCATTTTGTGCGACCAGTTTCCGCGCAACATGTACCGCAAGACGGCGCGCGCCTTCGCCGGCGACGGCAAGGCGCTGGAAACGGCGCGGCTGGCGCTGGCCCGGTCCTATCCGTCGGCCTTCAACATGACGATGCGGCTCTTCTTCTATCTGCCGTTCCAGCACAGCGAAGCGCTCAGCGACCAGGAGCTGGGCTGCGCCTTGTTCGCCGCGTTCGAGGACGAGGAGACCGTGAAGCACGCCGTCGAGCACCTCGATGTCATCCAGCGATTCGGCCGCTTTCCCCATCGCAATGAGGTGCTGGGCCGCGTCTGCACGCCGGACGAGCTCGACTATCTCAAGACGGGGAACCGCTTCGGGCAATGATCGACGCTGGGGCATAGGCTGCCATTGCCCGTCATCCTGAGCGTAGCGAAGGATCTCATGCCCTTGGCTAGCGGCGATGAGGTCCTTCGCTCCGCTCAGGACGACAGGAAATCGCGGTAGAGATCGGCCATATCGGCGCCGAAGCAGCAGAAGATCACGCGCTCGAGACCGCTTGCATGGGCTTTTACTTCGCGCACCGCGACTTCCGTCGCCGCGTTCTTCGGATAGCCGTACACGCCGGTCGAGATCGCCGGGAAGGCGATGCTGGAAAGACCGTGCTTTTCGGCCAGCGCCAGGCTGTTGCGGTAGCAGCGCGCCAACAGGTCGGGTTCGCCGGACGTGCCACCGCGCCACACCGGGCCGACCGTATGGATGACGTGGCGCGCTTTCAGCCGGTAGCCCCGGGTTATCCTGGCCTCGCCGGTCGGACAGCCATGCAGGGCGCGGCATTCGGCCAGAAGCTCCGGGCCCGCGGCGCGATGGATCGCACCGTCGACGCCACCGCCGCCCAAAAGGCTTTCGTTGGCCGCATTGACGATCGCATCGACGTCGAGGCGCGTGATGTCGCCCTCGACGATTTCGATGCGCATCGCCGTTACCAGGTGCGGACGGGTCCGGTATCGATGTGGACGAAGCCCGAGCGCGGATAGAAGCCGACGCCGCCCATGTCGAGCGAGCGGGCAGCCTGCTGCAACCTGAATACCGGCACTCCGGGGAGGCGGATATCCATGGCGTTGCCGTTGATGTGCTGACTGTCGGAGGCGACGCCCCGGCTGACGCTGGCCAGCCACGCGTTGGTGGTAGGCGACCGGTAGGCCGAGAGCACTTCGACGGTCCCGCCGAAGCCCACGATCTGCGTGGTGTGCCACAGCACATCGAACAGCAGCGGGTCCATCTCGGTCTGGGCATTGTCCCGCGTGTCGCGCAGGAAGTGGTTCAGCTTGTCGAGCGCGTCGCGATGGTAGGCGCCTTCCGACCAATAAGTCACCGCCAGCGTTTCGCCGGAGTTGACGTTGACCAGGCTGAGGCTGCGCGGGCTCGTCGTATCGAGCACGGGCGGCGGCAGCGGCGGGGCGGGGGCGAACCCGCCGTAACGGGAGCCGCGCAGGCTTTGCGGCGTGGTGTGCTTCGCGGCGGCCGGGCGTTGCGCCGAACGGGCAACCGAGGCCTTCTGGACGGCCGCCTTGGCGGCCGGATGTTTCTTGGTGGTCTGTTCTGCGCTCGTACCGCGTAGAACTTCAGGTAGTTGCGATCCCGCAGGATGGGTGGTCTGGGCGGCGCCCACATCGGCAAATGCCAGCATGGCCACCAAGCTCAACACGAAACTGCGCATCCGGTCCCCTGGTTGTTGCTTTTATGCCACAGTTATTCATATCAGAGACCGATTCCTGACACAAAGCGAAATTCGGGATCGCGGGTCAAAGCGATACCGACCACCTCGCCCACCAGGCAGAGGGTCGGCCCGCCGAGGCCGGCGCGCGTGGCCTGGCGCTCGATGGTGGCCAAGGTGCCGACGACCCGTCGCTCGCGACTCGTGGTGCCGTTCTCGACCAGGGCGACCGGGGTCGCGGCCGGCAGGCCATGCGCGATCAACTGGCTGGCGATCAGCGGCAAAGTTTCAGCGCCCATGTAGATGACGACGGTCTGGCGCGGTCGCGCCAGCATCGGCCAGTCGAGCTCGACCTTTCCGTCCTTCCGATGGCCGGCGACGAAGACGCAGGCATGGGCGTGATCGCGATGGGTGAGCGGGATGCCGGCGCTGGCAGCGCAGCCCAGGGCGGCCGTCACGCCCGGCACGACTTCGACCGCGATGCCGGCCTGCATCAGCGCCTCGACTTCCTCGCCGCCGCGGCCGAACACGAAGGGATCGCCGCCCTTCAGCCGCACCACGCTCTTGCCGGCACGCGCCAGGCTCACCAGGCGCTGGTTGATCTCCGCCTGGGGCATGGCGTGGTGGCCGCTTTGCTTGCCGACATGGATGCGCTCGGCATCGCGGCGGGCCATGGCCAGGACCTCCGGCGCGACCAGCCGGTCGTAGACGACCACGTCGGCGCGCTGCAGCAGACGATGGGCCTTGATGGTCAGAAGGTCGGGATCGCCGGGACCGGCGCCGACCAGATGAACCATGCCGATCGTGGGCGCCTCATGGCGGGCGCTGTCGAGCAGGCGGATCAGCTCGCGGCGCGCGCCGATCTCGTCGCCGGCCAGCGCCATCTCGCCGATGCGGCCGGCGAAGACGCGATCCCAGAAGCGGCGGCGCGCGCGCGGCTGATCGAGGGTGCGGCGGACCTGCTCGCGGAAGATCTCGGCGAAGCGCGCCATCCGGCCGATCGCCGCCGGCAGGGCGCGCTCGATCTCGGCGCGCAGCCGGCGCGCCAGCGCGGGCGCGGCGCCGCCGGTCGAGATGGCGATGGTGATGGGCGACCGGTCGACGATCGCCGGCATGATGAAGCTCGAAAGTTTCGGCCGGTCGACGACGTTCACTGGTACGCCGCGCTGCTGGGCGGCATGCGACACACGCGCCTGCAGCGCCTCGTCGTCCGACGCCACAATCACCAGCGACATGCCGGCGAGATCGCCGTCGTCGAAGCAGCGCCCCGCCCACGAGATGAATCCGTCGGCGATCATTTGTGCGATCTCGCCGACCACGGCGCCGGCGATCAAGGTCACCTTGGCGCCGGCCGACAGCAGCAGCTCGGCCTTGCGCGCGGCCTGCTCGGTGCCGCCGACGACCAGCACGTGGCGATCCTGCAAGGTGAGAAAGAGCGGGAAGCTTTGCATCACGCGGCCTGCTGCGCGGCTTTGCCGGCCGCTTTGCCGGGCCGCGCGGCGCGCACCAGCGCGCGGATCTCGGGCCGGCACGAGCCGCAGTTGGTGCCGGCGCGCGTCATCGCACCGACTGCATCGAGGCTCGCCGCGCCATCGGCGATCGCCTGCTCGACCGCGGCGCACGACACGCCGAAGCACGCGCAGATCTCGCCACCCCGCCATCCTCCATTGGCAGCGGCATCGCCACCGTGCAGCAGCAGGTTTCTTTGCTCGACGCCGAGACGGCCGATGGCCATGAACGGCGCCAGACGGTCGCGCACCGCCTCATGGCGCGTCGCGCCGAGCGCCAGCACCGCCTCGAGCCGGCCATCGCTCAGCACCGCTGCGATGCCGTCTTCGCCCTCCAGCCAGGGGCCGGGATTGGTGGCCCGCACGGCAGCCGACAGCGTCTGTCGCGCTGTTTCGGGCGGCTGTTCGCCCGCCAGCAACCAGGCGTGATAGCCGGCGCCCCTGATCCGCGCCCAATACGAGACTTCAGGCAGCATGACCGGTCGCCGAGCGAGAATCGTGCCATGCCACAGGATCGGCAGGCGACGGACCTCGATCGGCGTGTGCTTGAGCTCGGGCTGACCGGAAATCGGGTCGACCGCGGGATTGACCACCGCGTTGATGCGGCCGGCGCGCGAGACCTGGGCCGTCCAATGCATGGCTGCGAAGGCCTCGCCCGGGCGTAACGCGTCCGTCACATGAACGCGCAAGGCAGCCCGGCCCCACGCGCTGGTCACCTGGGCGATGTCGCCATCCGCGAGGTCGCGCGCGTCTGCATCGATCCGGTGCAGTTCGATCGTCGGTTCCGGGCGATGACCGGCCAAACGCAGCGATTTTCCGGTGCGCGTCATGGTGTGCCACTGGTCGCGCACCCGTCCGGTGTTCAGCAGCAGCGGCCGTTCAGCCGTAGCGGCATGCATCGGCCGGCGCGGCACCACCGCGACGAAGCGCGCTCGACGATCGGCATGAAAGAAGCCACCTTCGGCGAAAAAGCGTCCGCCGCTCACGCGCTCCCCGGTTCGCGCCGGCCAGACGAACGGCGCCAGCCTCTCGTAGTCGCGATCGTCGAGGCGGTCATACGCGCCGATGTCGAAATCGCGCGTGCCGTCGTTCTCGAAAGCCGACAGCGCCGCATGCTCGCGGAAGATGTCGGCGACGCTTCGCCAGGCGAAGGCCTCGCCGAAGCCGAGCCGCCGCGCCACCTCGGCGATGATCCACCAGTCCGGCCGCGCCTCGCCGGGCGGCGGCAGGAACGACCGCTGGCGCGCGATGCCGCGTTCGGAATTGGTGACCGTGCCGTCCTTCTCCGCCCAGGCGAGCGCTGGCAGCCGGATGCGGCAGGCGTCGACGGTGTCGCTGGCCCGCACCGCCTCGGAGACGATCGACAGGTCGCAGCCCTTGAGCGCCGCGCGCACCGCATCGGCATTGGGCAGGCTGGCGACCGGATTGGTCGCCATGGTCCACACCGCCTTGATCTCGCCGCGCTGCAGCGCCTCGAAAAGATCGACCGCCTTCAGGCCCGGACGGGTCGCCATGCGCGTGGCGCGCCAGAAGCGGCCGACCCGATCGATGTCGGCCGGCGTGAAGTCCATGTGCGCGGCGAGCGTGTTGGCAAGCGCGCCCACTTCGCGGCCGCCCATGGCGTTGGGCTGTCCGGTGATCGAGAACGGCCCCATGCCCGGCCGGCCGATGCGGCCGGTCAGGAGATGGCAGTTGATCAGGGCGTTCACCTTGTCGACGCCGGCGCTCGACTGGTTGACGCCCTGCGAATAGAGCGTGACGGTCCTGTCGGCCTTGGCGAACCATTCGAAGAAGGTCGCGAGGTCGCCGGCCGGCAGGCCGCACTCGGCGAGATCGCTGGCGCGCGCCGCGACCAGGGCGTCGTCAAGGCCGCTCGTATGGCGCTCGACGAAACGCGCGTCCCGCATGCCGCACCGGTCCAGCTCGGCCAGCAGGCCGTTGAACAGGGCGACGTCGCTGCCGGGCCTGAGCGCGAGGTGCAATTCGGCGATGTCACAGGTCTCGGTGCGGCGGGGATCGATCACGACGATCTTCATTTGCGGTCGCTCGCGTTTGGCGGCCTCCAGGCGCTGGAACAGCACCGGATGGCACCAGGCGAGATTGCTGCCGACCAGCACGACGAGGTCGGCCAGCTCGAAATCCTCGTACAGGCCCGGCACCGTGTCGCTGCCGAAGGCGCGCTTGTGGCCGGCGACCGACGAGGCCATGCAGAGCCGCGAGTTGGTGTCGATATTGGCCGTGCCCAGGAAGCCTTTGCTGAGCTTGTTGGCGGCGTAATAGTCCTCGGTCAGCAACTGGCCGGAAACGTAGAAGGCCACGGCATCGGGACCGTGTCGGTCGATCGTGTCGCGCAGGCCCTGCGCCACCGCGTCGAGCGCGCGGTCCCACGACACGCGCCGCCCGTCGATCTCGGGATGAAGCAGCCGGTCTTCGAGCGACAACGTCTCGCCCAGCGCCGCGCCCTTGGAGCACAGCCGGCCACCGCTGGCGGGATGGTCCGGATCGCCCGCGATCTCGGCGCCGCCGACTCCATCAGGTGTGGCAACGATCCCGCAGCCGACTCCGCAGTAGGGACAGGTGGTACGGATGGGAGTCATCGTTCATTCTCTTCTGGACCGCGAGCGTCTCGCTCGCTCATGCGCATGAGCGAGCGAGACGCTCGCGGTCCGGAAGACTCAGTACACATCGCGCTGATAGCGGCCGGCCTTGGCGAGTCCGTCGAGCCAGGCCTTGGCCGCCGCGCCCTTGCCGCCCTGCTCCGCCGCGATCTCGAGCAGCGTGTCCTCGACGTCCTTGGCCATGCGCTTGGCATCGCCGCAGACATAGAAATGCGCGCCTTTGTCGAACCACGCCCAGAGCTCGGCCGCGTTCTCGCGCATGCGGTGCTGGACATAGACCTTCTCCGCCTGGTCGCGCGAGAAAGCGAGATCGAGCTTTTCAAGCACGCCGCGGCGCTGCCAATCGACGATCTGGTCCTCGTAGAGAAAATCGGTAGCGCGTTTCTGCTCGCCGAAGAACAACCAGTTCGGCCCCTTGGCGCCGCGCGCCTCGCGCTCCTCGAGGAAGGCGCGGAACGGGGCGACGCCGGTGCCGGGGCCGACCATGATGGCGGGCAGAGCGTCGTCGGCCGGCGGCGCGAAGCCGTGGCTCTTTTGCACGAACACCGGCACGACATCGCCCGGCTTGGCGAAATCGGCGAGATAGCAGGAACCGATGCCGGTGCGCCGCCGGTCGTTGCTGTCCCAGCGCACGGCCGACACGGTGAGATGGACCTCGCGCGGATGCGCCTTCGACGAGGAAGCGATCGAGTAGAGACGTGGCTGCAGGCGGTCGAGCGACTTCAGCAGACCGGGCAGCGACGGCATCACCGAGGGAAAGGCCAGCAGCAGGTCGAGCAGGTCGGCCTCGGCCAGCTCGGCCGGCCCCTCGCCCCCGGCCAGCGCCTGCAGCTTGAGCGCTTCCTCGCCGTCGAAGGCGCGCGTCGCCAGGAACATCAGGCAATCGTCGCTCGGCCGGGCGATGTCTACCTTGCTCAGAAGCGCCTGGCGCAACGGCAAGGCCTCGCCGTCGAAGGCCACGATCTCCTCGCCGGTGGCGCCGACCCGATCGAGGACGGATTGGACGAGCTGCGGGTTCTTGCGGGCGAAGACACCGAGACTGTCGCCCGCCTCATAGGTGAGGTCGGTGGTCGACAGGTCGAACACGACATGGCGCACGTCCTTCTCGGAGCCGGGGCGGTTCAGCGGATAGGCGTCGACCAGGGTGGCGAGCGCCGGCCGGTCGCGCGTGCCGAGCTGGCCCGCCGACTTCACCGCCGGCGCCGCGACCGTCTCGCCGCGCTGCGAGTCGAGCGCCGCCATCAGCTCCTTCAGCTTGCGCTGGGTCTCCCTACCGCCCGGCACGCAACGGCCCAAGTCGGGTTCGGCGCCCGTCCACACCGCCTCGGCATAGGTCTGGCAGAGATAGCCGCACTGGCCGCAATCGAGCTGGGCGGTCGCCGCCATGAGCTGGCGTTGCGGCTTTCGATCCTTGGCCAGCGCCAGGCGCTCGGCCATGGCGAGCGATGGATCGTGCCAGGGCTGATCCTCGTCGGGCTCATCGACCTCGACAGCCGGGGCATCCGCGCCGGCGGACTCGCCATTGACGCCGAGATAGGCGGCAAAAAAGCCGTTCAGCCAGGCGCGCTGCTCGGCCGAGAACGGCGCGTTCTCCGGAATCAGCGACGGGATGGGCGCAATCGCGTTCATGCCGCCAGCGCCCGCAGCGGCGCGCGATCGGCGAGCTCGCGCAGTGCCGCGATGTCGTGGCGACGGCAGAACTCGAAGAACGATTCGCCGGGCGCGTGGCGATGGGCGAGCCAGGCCGCGAGCAGGCGCTCGAGGAGCGGCGGCAGGTCGTCGAAGGACACCGACTGGGCGTATTCGCGCGCCATCGCCTGCTCGGCGGTCGAGGCCGCGCCGCCGCCAATATAGACGTGATAGCCCTCGACGCTCTCCTCGCTTCCCTCCAGAGCGATCTTGCAGGCGAGCAGGCCGATATCGCCGACATAGTGCTGGGCGCAGGAATGGTGGCAGCCCGTGAGGTGAATGTTGATGGGAAGGTCGACCGCGACGCGCGCCTCGAGATAGTCGGCGAGTCTCAGCGCGTGGCCCTTGGTGTTCGAGGCCGAGAACTTGCAGCCGGCATTGCCGGTGCACGCCACCAGGCCGCGCCGGATGGCGCTCGCTTCGATGCCCAGGCCCAGGGCATTGATGGCGGCGATGCAGATGCCCACGTCGCGGTCGGCGACATCGGAGATCAGCAAGTTCTGCCACACCGTGAGCCGGAGCGTGCCGCTGCCGAAGCGCTCGGAAATCTCGGCGAGGCCGCGCATTTGCCCCGACGTCAGCCGGCCGACCGGCAGCACCAGCCCGAGGTAGTTGAGGCCGGCCTGCTTCTGGTCGTACACGCCGATATGGCCCCCCTTGTCGGCCATCGGTCGCGGCGCCACGTCGGCGCCGGCCGCGCGGCGCAACGGGCTGCCGTACTCCTTCTCGACTTCGGCGACGAAGGCCTCGCGGCCCATCCGGTCGAGCACGTATTTCAGGCGCGCCTTCAGCCGATTGGTGCGATCGCCATGGGCGATGAAGGCGCGCACGACGGCCCCCGCCACCTTCACGCATTCCTCGGGCCTCAGCAGGATGCCGGTCTCGAAAGCGAAATCGAGATGGCCGGTGATGCCGCCCAACTGCAGGCGGAAATAAATGCCGGGTTCGAACCCCGCGCCACCGGTGACCTGGCAGGCGACGAAGCCGATATCGTTGGTGTCCTCGAGCACGGGCACGCGGCCGCCACCGTCGAAGGCGATGTTGAACTTGCGCGGCAGGCCGTACATCTCGCGGTGATTGAGGATGTAGTGGTGCATGGCCCGGCAGAGCGGCCGCGTGTCGTAGAGTTCCTGCGGGTCGATGCCGGCCGTCGGACTGCCGGTGATGTTGCGAATATTGTCGGCGCCCGCGCCGCGCGAGGTGAGTCCCAGCGCCTGCACCGCCAGCAGCATATCGACGGCGTGCGCCGCGCCGATCTCGCGGATCTGCAGGTTGGCGCGGGTCGTCACGTCGGCATAGCCGCCGCCAAAGGAATCCGCCGCATCGGCCAGGCCGCGCATCTGCCAGGCGCTTAGAATGCCGTTGGGGATGCGCAGTCGGCACATGAAGGAATCCTGCGCCGGCGCGACGTAGAACAGGCCCTGATACTTGGTCAGGAAGACGTCGATGCCCTTGGGGAATTGCCCCGCCTCGGCACGACCCACCACCTCGTCCCAACGGTCGAGGGGATGGCGGGTACGCTTGGCTGTTTCTTCGGCGACCAGCTTGCCGCCCGCCGCCACCGCGCGGTCCTGGGCGGCGTATTGCAGCGCATCAGGGCCAATCGGTTGGGCGGCCGGCGCACCGGGCGCGCGGCTTGCCAGCCGATCGGCGGCCTTGCGGGCCTCGATGCCGCTGACGAAGCCTTGCAGCCACTGCTTCTGCTGGTCGTCGAATTCGCTCATGGCACTGTTCAGGCCGCCGCCCGCGTCGGCACCCGATGCCGCGCGTACAGGAATTCCAGCACCGCGGCGCGGCAGCGGGCATATTCGGTGTCGGTGGCGAGCTCGAGCCGGCGCCGCGGCCGCGGCAGGCCGATCTTCAGGACCTCGCCGATGGTGGCCGACGGCCCGTTGGTCATCATCACCACGCGGTCCGACAGCAGCACCGCTTCGTCGACGTCGTGGGTGATCATCATCACCGTGTTGCCGAGCCGCGCATGGATCTCCATGACGCTGTCCTGCAGATGGGCGCGGGTCAGTGCGTCAAGCGCACCGAACGGCTCATCCATCAGCAGCACCTTGGGCTGCATGGCGAGCGCGCGGGCGATGCCGACCCGCTGCTTCATGCCGCCGGAGACCTCGTGCGGGCGCTTGTCCTTGGCCGGCACCATCTGCACCAGCTCGAGATTGTGCATGACCCAGTCGTGGCGCTCGACCTTCGACTTCGCCCCGCCGAACACCTTGTCGACGGCGATCGCCACGTTGCCGTAGACGGTGAGCCAGGGCAGCAGCGAATGGTTCTGGAAGACGATGGCGCGGTCGGGGCCCGGCTCGTCGACGACCTTGCCCTCGAGGAAGACCTCGCCCGTCGTCGACGTCAACAGGCCGCCCAGGATGTTGAGCAACGTGGACTTGCCGCAGCCGGAATGACCGATCATCGACACAAACTCGCCTTGGGCGATGTTGAGGTCGATATCGCGCAGCACTTCCGTCACCATCTGGCCGCGACGGAAGCTCATGCCGATCTGCTCGAACTTGAGATAGGTCTTGTCCATGGCCAGCTCCTACTGCGCCGAGACGCCGTGCGAGACGAAATGCCCGACCGTGGCGATCAGCTTGTCGAGCAGGAAGCCGACGATGCCGATGTAAACGAGCGCCACGATGATGTCGCTGATGCGCGAGCTGTTCCACGCGTCCCAGATGAAGAAGCCGATGCCGACGCCGCCGATCAGCATCTCGGCCGCGACGATGGCGAGCCAGCTCAAGCCGATGCCGATGCGCAGGCCGGTGAAGATGTAGGGCACGGTGGCCGGCAGGGTGATCTTCCAGAACACCTCCCACCACGAGAGGCGAATGACCGCCGCGACGTTGCGGTAATCCCGCGGGATGTTCCGGACGCCGACCGAGGTATTGATGATGATCGGCCAGATCGAGGTGATGAAGATCACGAACAGCGCCGAGGGATTGGACTCGCGAAAACCCGCGAGCGACAGCGGCAGCCAGGCGAGCGGCGGGATGGTGCGCAGGATCTGGAAGATCGGATCGAGGCCGCGCATAGCCCAGGTGCTCTGGCCGACCAGCACGCCGAGCGCGACACCGATCACGGCGGCGAGGCTGAAGCCGATGGCGACCCTGCCCAGGCTCTTGGAGATCTGCCAGAAGGCGCCCTTGTCGATGCCGCCATTGTCGTAGAACGGATCGACGATGAAATCCCAGGCGTCGGTCACGACCTTGGTCGGCGGCGGCAGGCGCGATCCTGCTTCCGAGCAGAGGAGCTGCCAGACGATCAGGGTGAAAGCGATCACAATCAGCGGCGGCAGCACGATGCCGGCGGCGCGGCTGGCGAACTCGCGCAGCCGCTCGATGGTGGGCCTTGCCGGCGGACGGAACGTCACGATCTCGGCCGTCGCACCCGGCACCGGCACCGCCGCCGCGATGGAGGCGTTGGCCTTGGCCTGCATCACGACACCTTCTTGATCTGCAGGGAGGCGAGATAGGCTTTCGGATCCTCGGGATCGAACACCTTGCCGTCGAAGAAGGTCTCCTTGCCGCGCGACGCGGTCTTGGGAATGTCGGAATCGGCGGCGCTGATATTCTTGGCGGCGGTACGCCACAGATCCTCGCGATTGACCCTGCCGATGATCGCCTTGGTGTCGAGATCGGCCGGCAGCTTGCCCCAGCGCTGGTTCTCGATGAGGAACCACAGCTCGTGGCTCTGGTAGGGATACGACACGCCGCCTTTCCAGAACTTCATCAGGAGGTCGGAGCCGGTGACCTTGCGGCCGTCGCCGTAGTCGATGTCGCCCTTGATGCGGTTGATGATGTCGGCCGGCGGCACGTTGAACCATTGGCGCTTGCCGATGATGCTGGCCATCTCGTCCTTGTTTTCCATCTTCTCGCACCACTGCTGGGCTTCCATCGTGGCCATCAGCACGGCCATGGCGGACTTGGGGTTCTTGTCGACCCAGTCGGCCCGCATGCCGAGCGACTTTTCGGGATGGTCCTTCCAGACCTCGCCGGTGGTGCAGGCCGTGTAGCCGATGTCCTGGTGCACGAGCTGGTCGTTCCACGGCTCGCCGACGCAGAAGGCCGCCATGTTGCCGACCTTCATGTTGGCCACCATCTGGGCCGGCGGCACGACGATGGTCGAGACGTCCTTGTCGGGATCGATGCCTCCTGCCGCCAGCCAGTAGCGGATCCACATGTCGTGCGTGCCGCCGGGGAAGGTCATGGCGCACTTCACTTCCTGTCCTGCCGCCTTCTTCTTGGCGAAGGCTTCCTTGAGCGGCGCGGCGTCGGCCTTGGCGCCGCTGCCCTTGAATTCGTTGGCGACCGAGATGCCCTGGCACTGGTAGTTGAGCCGGGCCAGGATATACATCGGCGTGGGCTTGTTCTCCGCCGTCACGGTGCCGAGCGAGATCAGGTAGGGAAACGGCGTCAGGATGTGGGCGCCGTCGATGCCGCCCGCTGCCGCGCCCAGCACCATGTTGTCGCGCGTCGTGCCCCACGAGGCCTGCTTGGCGACGTTGGCGTCGGTCATGCCGTACTTGTCGAAGATCTTCTTTTCCTTGGCGATGATCAGCGGCGCCGCGTCGGTAAGCGCGATGAAGCCCAGCGTCACCTTGTTGGTCTCAGGCCCCGCGCCCTGCGCGAACGCGCCCGCCGGCAACGACGCCCGCGCGGCGCCCAACAATGCCGCCGTGGCGGTGGCGCCCTTCAGAATGTCGCGCCGTCCGAACCTGATCCTGTTGCTACTCATTTTGTCCGTCTCCCGAATTGAAGCCCCCAAAGAATTGCTAATCCGCGCCGCGGGCCGCGTTGACCCTATCGGCAGGGCCAGGTCGGTCGCTCGCCGGCGGAGCGGCCGGTTCGCCGTGTGCCCCCGCCGGTTTGCGATCTTCAGTCGGGCAGTGGATGCCCATTGAACTCGCCGCCGCGCGATAGAGATCGGGGCGGAAGACGCGGTCGGCGACGGCGCTCGCATCGACGTCGGCGCCCGCTTGACCCCAGCGCACCATTTGCGCCACGAACCAATCGGCATGGCTGCGCCAGGGAAAGTTGGCATGGCCGCGATGGAAGACGTGGAAGTCGGGCATTGTCAGCGACCGCGCGATGATCTCGGCCGGGGCGTTGACATAGCGCGGGCTCGCCAGCACGCGAGCGGCCTCGGCGCGGTTGGCCGGTTCGTCGAGCCAGGCGCAGGCTTCGATCAGCGCCTTGATCAGCGCCGTCATCGTCCGGGGGTGACGCTGCGCCCAGGCTTCGGTGGTACCCAAAACCTTCTCCGGCATCGCCTTCCAAAGCTGATGACCGGTCACGGCGGTGCGGCCAATGCCGAGCGATGCCGCCTGCTGGTTCCACGGCTCGCCTACGCAATAGCCGTCGATGACGCCACCGGAGAGGTGGGCGACCATGTGCGGCGGCGGCACGACGGTGAGCCGCACGTCGCGATCGGGGTCGATCCCACCCGAGGCCAACCACAAGCGCAGCAGATAGTTGTGCGAGGAGAACGGAAATACAGACGCCAATGCCAGCGGCGCCCGGCCGGCGGCGGCCCGGTTGCGAACGACGGCAGCCAGCGCGCGGGCATCGAGCGGCTCGCTGACGGGCTGCGGTGCCGCGTCCTCGATCTCGCGCCACAGGGCTTGCGAGAGCGTGATGGCGTTACCGTTGAGATCGAGCGTCATGGCGGCGATCATCGGCATGCTGACGCTGTCGATGCCGAGCGTTGTCGCGAGCGGCATCGGCGCCAGCATCTGCGCCGCATCGAGCAGGCCGAGCGCCACCTTGTCACGGATCGTCGCCCACGACGCCTCGCGACGGATTTCAACCTCGAGACCGTGACGCTCGAAGGCGCCGAGCGCCTCGGCGAGCACGATCGGCGCGCAATCGACGAGCGGGATGATCCCCAGGGCCAACTTCGGTCGTTCGAGATCGCTCATCACGCCGTTACTCCAAAACAAAAAGCGCCCGGCCCGACCGGTTCTCGAACCGACCGCGCAGGACGCCATTGTCCTCAGGCGAGCCAACCATGACCCGCCGTACACTTCAGAGAGGGACCCGCCATTGGATCCGGGCCGCGATGCCTCGACTTTGATGCAGCGCGGCGCTCGCGATAAAGGCAGCACGAAGCATGCCAAGCGCCGAGGCCTCGCCCGCCGACTTCAAGTCATTGAGTTGAAAGGACTTATGTTATTGACGACGGCTTACGTCACGCTGCCGCGATGATGCTCGCATATGCAGCATGATCGTTCGGCAGGCAGAATAACCTCAAGGCTTCAGCGCCCTGGCGTAGGTGACGATGTCCTGTGCGACTTCACCGATGCGCTTGTTCTGGTCCATCGCGAGCTTGCGCATCAGGCGATAGGCGGCTTCCTCGTTGAGGCCTTTCTGCTCCATCAGCAGGCCCTTGGCGCGATCGACCGCCTTGCGCTCGACCAGCGACAGGCGCGCGCGGTCGAGTTCCTCGCGCATCGAGTGATAACGATTGAAGTGGGCGACCGCGACATCGACCACCGACTGGACACGATCTTCGGCGAGCCCCTTGACGACGTACGCGCATACCCCGGCCGCCATCGCCGCGGCAATCGTTGCCGGATCGGACCGGTCGGCAAACAGGGCGATCGGCCGCGGTCGTTGCTCGGTGCTGCGCCGCATATCCTCGATGGCGTCACGACTGGGACTCTCGATGCTGACGACGATGACGTCGGGCCGCAGTTCACCGACCCGTGCAGGAAGATCCTGCGTGCCGCCCAGTCGTGCGAGCAGGACATAGCCAGCGGACGCCAAGCCCGCCTCGACGATTTCGCCGCGGGCAGGATTGTCGTCGATCAGCAGGACGGACAGCGGCTTGGTCACGACAGCGCATGCATTGGGTTGCAGCCTGCCGGCCGCAACTTCCATGCCATCCGTTCAAGGCGCTGATTCGACGCGCTTTCCCGCTTCCCAGCGGCCGGCTGTGACCTCGCCGTCCGCGGCCGTCACCTGGCCGTAACCGTTCCGCTCGCCGCCGCGAAAGCCTCCTTCATAGCGTTCGCCGCCGGCAACCTGTTCGATGCCTGGCCCCTCCAGGGCATCGGCATGGAATTCCCCGGATTGAACCACATTGGGGTCGGCAAGCGTGCGCCGCACGCCCGGCCCTTCGAGTCGGCCCATGACGAAATTGCCTTCCGCCCGTTCAACGCCCGGCTTTTCGCGCACACCAAGGCCGGTCGACTGGCCGTCGCGCCACTGGCCGGCGTAGCGGCTGTCGTCGGCGAGCTGCACCGTGCCGAGGCCGTTCAGCTGGTCGGCCTGCCATTCGCCGGCCTGGCGCTCGCCGTTGGCCAGGATGGCGACGCCGAGACCCTGGCGCTTGCCGTCGGCAACCTGGCCGATGTAGCTCGCGCCTGGATCGTACGACAGGCGCTCGGCGTGCTCGAGGTCCGGCCGGCTGGCCCGCGCCGCCACGATGCGCGCTTCGCCAGCCGCCGCACGCGCAGTGCCCGCTGCTTCCTCGGCGCGCGCCAGCGCCGCGCGCGCGTCGGCGGCGGCCCGCTGGGCCTGATCGACGATCGCCTTGCGAGCTGACGTATCCGGCGCCGGCGGGGTCGCTTGCGGCCGGGTCGCCGGAGTCGATGCAGGAGGTCGTGCCGGCAACTGGGCCGTCGCGGCGGGTGATGCCGTCGGATCGACTCGCGGGGCGCCAATCAGCAGAGTGCGGATCTCCGGCTCGAAGCGCCACAGCGTCAGTGCGGCCATCACGACGACGACGATCCAAACGCGCGAGCCCGACGACCGCCGCCGCGATCTCGATCGCGGCGGCGGCGCCAGGGCAGGCTCGGCACTTTCACGGCTGGCGCCGCCCAGGCGCGGCGTCGGGCCGGCTCCGTAGGCAAGGCGTTGCGTCGGTGCGTCCTCGACCTTGGGAAGTGCCGAGCCAAACAGCGCGCTCCACGCCGCGATGCTCTGCGGCCGGTCGTCCGGCGCGAAGGCCATCGCGCGGTCTATCGCGGCCAGGAACGCCGGCTCGAATCGACCGCCCTCCGTTTCGGCCAACGGCCGATAGGGATCCTTGCCGACGCGCGCCGCGGCGTCGGGCGGCGTCTGTCCCGCGATCGTGTGATAGAGGACCGCGGCCGCGGAATAGATGTCGCTCCACGGACCCTGCTTGCCGTCGAGCGCGTATTGCTCGATCGGCGCATATTGCGGCGTCAGCACGCTGGTCAGACTGCGCGTGCGGCCGCCCATCGCCTGGCGCGCGGCGCCGAAATCGACAAGGACGGGAACGCTGTCGCGCCGGATGATGATGTTCGCGGGCTTGATGTCGCGATGAAGAAAGCCCTGGGCATGTACGGCGCCGAGGCCGCTCAGCAACCCGGCGGCCAGGCGCCGCACATCGTCGGTCGGCAGGCGGCGGCCGGGTTCGCGCAGGAGTTCGGCCACGTTCCGGCCGTCCTCGAACTCCATCACGGTGTAGGCCGTGTCGTTGGCCTCGAAGTAGCGCAGCACCGGCACGATATGGGGATGGCGGAAGCGCGCCAGCGCGCGCGCCTCGTCGAGGAAGCGCTCGCGGCCCCAGGCAAAATCCTCGATCAGGCGCGCGCCGCGCGGCACCACCGCGCCATCGCCGTGGCGGATGGCGCATTCGAGCGGCAGGTATTCCTTGATCGCGACGACCTTGGCGAGCTGCGTGTCGAAGGCACGATAGGTGATGCCAAAGCCGCCGTGCCCGATCATCGCATCGAGGCGGTAGTCGCCGAGCCGCGTGCCGGGGGGCAGGGCCTGAACGTTGTCGAAGGACATGGGCACGCGCAACCTGGCCCTCTAGATGCGCGCTCCCGGGCGGACGCACAAGCGCCCGCATATTATCGTGAGCGTTATCGGGCGGCGGCCGTCGCCGACGCCGGCAGGCCGGGATCACGGAAATCGGGCACCAACTGTATGACCATGATGAATACGCAGAGACCGATTGCGGTCAGCATGGTGACGGGGCGAGTCCGCAAAACGGGTTTTGGGCCGTTGGCCCGGCTTTCGTCCGACATGTCGGGCACTCCAAATTGTTTCGTCAAAAATCACCGGCCGAGCGACCCGCAATATTGGGCCAAGCCTTGCCAGACCATAGGTCACCGCCTTCTTTAGGACAAGAAAAAGGTTTCTACCACAATGGCTTAGATGATCATGCGGCGGTTCTGAATGAATCCACAACAGATCGCGATCGGCAACCGGAGGCCCACCTCTTATGGACCTCGCCCACCTTTTACTGACCGATTGAGGATGAGCCGGAGTAGACTTCGCCCATGAACGCACCCCCGATGCTCGACAATACACGCACCCTGGTGCTGACCGGCGCGAGCCGCGGCATCGGCCATGCGACCGTGAAGAAATTCAGCGCCAGCGGCTGGCGCGTGATCACGGTATCGCGCCAGCCTTTCAGCGTGCTCTGCCCGTGGCCGGGCGGCGAGAAGAACCATGTGCAGATCGACCTGGCGGATCTGCAGGATGTCGGCCGCGGCATCGGCGAGATCCGCGCCCGGCTGGGCGGCGGGCGTCTCGATGCGCTGGTGAACAATGCGGCGATCTCGCCCAAGGACGAGACCGGTGGTCGCTTCGGCGCCATCGATACGCCATTCGACCTCTGGCAGCAGGTGTTCAACGTGAATTTCTTCGCGCCGGTGGCGCTCGCCCGCGGCCTGATGCGGGAGCTCTCGGAAGCGCGCGGCTGCGTCGTCAACGTGACCTCGATCGCCGGCAGCCGCGTCCATCCTTTCGCGGGCTCGGCCTACGCCACGTCGAAGGCCGCGCTTGCCGCGCTGACCCGCGAGATGGCCCATGACTTCGGCCCGCGCGGCATTCGCGTCAATGCCATCGCCCCCGGCGAGATCGACACTTCGATCCTCTCGCCCGGCACCGACAAGATCGTCGAGGAGCAGATCCCCATGCGGCGCCTCGGCACGCCCGATGAAGTGGCCGATGTGATCCACTTCCTCTGCGAGAAGGGCGCAAGCTATGTGAGCGGCGCCGAGATCCAGATCAACGGCGGCCAGCACGTGTAGCCAGGAGTAACGCGATGGACACCACGATAGCGATGCATAAGGGCGAAACCGGCCGCGACGCGCGCCGCCGCATCCGTGCCGGCGGCCATCGCGTGCCGACCTCCCGCGCCGCGCCCGGCTACGTGCAGGGCAACCTCGCCATCCTGCCCAAGGCGTTGGCGGCCGACTTCGCACGCTTCTGCCAGCTCAATCCCAAGCCCTGCCCGCTGCTGGCCGCGTCCGAACCGGGCGACTGGCGCCTGCCGCCGCTGGGCGAGGACCTCGACATCCGCACCGACATCCCGCTCTACCGCATCTGGAAGAAGGGCGAGCTCAGCGAGGAGGTCACCGACCTCAAGAAGGCATGGCGCGACGATCTGGTGTCGTTCGTGTTGGGCTGCTCGTTCTCCTTCGAGGAGGCGCTGAGCGAGAACGGGCTCGAACTGCGTCACAACACCTGCAACACCAACGTGCCGATGTACCGCACCAACATCGAGTGCAAGCCGGCCGGCCCCTTCCATGGACCGATGGTGGTGTCGATGCGCCCGTTCAAGCCGGCCGACGCGATCCGCGCCGTGCAGGTGACGACGCGCTTTCCCTCGGTGCACGGCGCGCCGGTCCATCTCGGCAAGCCCGAGCTTTTGGGCATCAAGGACATCGCCAAGCCCGACTACGGCGACGCCGTGCCGGTGCGCGACGACGAGTTGCCTGTGTTCTGGGCCTGCGGCGTCACCCCGCAATCGGTGGTGGCGACGGTGAAGCCCGAGTTCTGCATCACCCATGCGCCGGGCTACATGCTGGTGACCGATCTCCTGAATTCGCAGCTCGCCATCCTCTGACGATGCGTGTGGAATTCGACGGAAGCGTCGTCGAAATCGATCAATTGGTGATCGCCGGCTGGACCGCCCGCGACGTCGCCGCGCTCGACCATCATATCGAAGAGCTGAAGGCGATCGGCGTTCAGCCGCCGTCGAAAGTCCCGCTGTACTATCGCGTCGCCGCCAGTCTGCTGACGCAGGCCGTCAGCATACAGGTGTTGGGCGACGACACGTCCGGTGAAGCCGAGCCGGTGCTGATGGGCGCGTCGGACCGGCTCTGGGTCACGGTGGGCTCCAACCACACCGACCGCAGGATCGAGAGCTATGGCATCGCGATCTCCAAGCAGGTCTGCCCCAAGATCATCGCCCGCTCGGCCTGGCGCTTCGAGGACGTGGAGCCGCATTGGGACCGGCTCGTGCTCCGCAGCTTCGTCGAGGAAGCCGGCAAGAAAGTTCTTTACCAGGAAGGCACACTTGGCCGGCTCCGCCCCCCGCGCGAGTTGATCGCGGGCTGGCGCAACGGCGACAGCAAGCTGCCGCCTCATATCGCGATGTTCTGCGGCACCATGCCGGCGATCGGCGCCATCCGGCCCTCGCCGCGCTTTGCGATGGAGATCGAGGATCCCGTGCTCGGCCGCACGCTCTCGCACACCTACCAGGTGCAGCCCTTGCCGCTCATCTCATGAGGGGTGTTTCCTGACGCGATCGCATGGCTTCCCTGCAGGGAGCCCCTTGCACGAGCGCGGCCGGTAAACGTACGTTCAGCCTCGTTGGGAGGAGCGGGCAAAATGACCAAAGGCGCGTACGACGGCATCACCGTTCTCGACTTCACGCAGGGCATCGCGGGGCCGCACGCCTCCATGCTGCTCGCCCTGCACGGCGCCGACGTCATCAAGATCGAGCCGCTGGAAGGTGACTGGGGCCGCGCGCTGGGCGAGCTGAAGGGCGATCACTGCGCCCATTCCGTCGCCTTCAACCGCGGCAAGCGCTCGATCGCGCTCGACCTCAAGTCGCCCGACGGCATCGCGGTCGTCAAGAAGATCGCGGCCAAGGCGCATGTCGTGCTGGAGAGCTTCCGGCCGGGCGTGATCTCGCGCCTGGGCTTCGGCTACGAGGACGTCAAGAAGGTCAATCCCAAGGTCGTCTATTGCTCGGTGTCGGGCTTCGGCCAGACCGGCCCCTACAGCAAGCGCCCGACCGTTGACGGGCTGATCCAGGCGTTCAGCGGCATGATGGTGATGAACAGGATGCCGGACGGCACGCCGTGGCGTCAGGGCATGATCGCGGTCGACGTCACGACCGGCCTCTACACCTTCCAGGCGCTGGCGCCGGCGCTGATGCGCCAGTTGCGCTTCGGCGAGGGCAGCTACATCGATTCCAGCCTGATGCGCGCGGCCGCCGCCTTCCAGGGCGCCAAGCTGATGGAATGGGTGTTCTCCAAAGGCACGCCGCCGCCGCTCTACATGCCGGCCGGCAGCTACAAGTCGAAGAACGGCTACATCATGGTGAGCGCCATGCGGCCGCATCACTTCCGCCTGCTGTTCGAACTGATCGGACGGCAGGACATCGCCGACGATCCCGACCTGCAAAGCCACAACGACCGCATCAAGAACGCGGCCAAGATCATCAAGGCGCTGAACGAGACGATGCCGACCAGGACCACCGAGGAGTGGATCGCCATCCTGCAGCCCAAGGACGTGTTCTGCGAGCGGGTCAACAACTACACCGACTATCTCGACCACCCGCACGTCCGGGAATCGGGCGCCGTCGACTGGATCGAGCAGGATGGTTTCGGCCGCATGCCGGTCGCCAACATCCCGGGCCTGCCGTCCGCCGGCACGCACGCGCCGCAACAGCATGCGCCGCATGTCGGCGAGGACGGGCCCGACATTCTGCGCGAACTGGGCTACAGCCCGGCCGAGATCGACGCCATCTTCGCCCGCGGCGGGATCGGCGCGCCGGCCGCGACGGCGAAAGCGGCAGAGTGATGCTAAAGGCTATTGTTACAGTCTCGTGAAGGTTTCCGCAGTTTCCGCTAGCGTTATGCCAATTAACCATGGGCCGAAAGACTGCTTTTACTCTGCTTTCTGACGAAATTCCTGGCGCCCCCGAGCATGGACATCATCCTGCCGACGCGCTGGGTATACTTTAGTGATACATAAGTAAGAGTCAATAGTTAATTAGCAAAAATTTTGACTCCGAGTTTCTGCGCACCATGTTGCGCAGAAACTCACGCGGGGAAATGACCTTCCTCCCCGGCGAAGCTGGGGAGTTCGCGCCGTCATACGGCGGCGGCGGGGTCATGGGCCCGAGCGTCCGTTCGCGCCAATGACCCCTTCGCCCGCTCCGCGGGTACCTCCAACCTCTGCTTTCATGCTCCTCTCCCCCTTGGGGGAGAGGCTGGGTGAGGGGGTGATGCAGGAGACAGTCTCCGGGTTGACCCCCTCACCTAACCTCTCCCCCAAGGGGGAGAGGAACATGAATGCGCGAGCCGCGGAGAGGACCCTGAGCATGCTTCGCGCAGAGGAGGCTCAAGTCACCTGGAAGCCATGCGCGAAAGGATCGCGCTCGTCGACGAAGATGGTGTTGATGCCGTGCTGGCGCGCCCAGCCGGAGATCGACGGCACGATGGCGTCGTGGTTGCCGACCCGTGCCGCGGCCTCGACCCGACCGTCGAACAGCGAACCGATGATGCTCTCATGCACGAATTCGTCGCCGACATTGAGCCGCCCGCGCGCCGCCAGCTGCGCCATGCGCGCCGACGTGCCGGTGCCGCAGGGGGAGCGGTCGATCGCCTTGTCGCCGTAGAACACCGCGTTGCGGGCATGGGCGCGCGGATCACGCGCCTTGCCGGCCCACATCACGTGGCTTACGCCCTTGATCGTCGGATTCTCCGGATGCACGGGCTGGATCTTGTCGTTCAGCAGCCGGCGCACGATCGGCGAGAGGCGCAGCACGTCGCCGGCCGACATCGATTCCAGTCCGGCGAAATTCTTCTGCGGCTCGAGGATGCCGTAGAAGTTCCCGCCGTAGGAAACGTCGAACACCAGCTCGCCCAGGCCCGGGACGTCGATCGCGATTTCGCTGGCCGCGAGATACGACGCGACATTGGTGATGCGCACGCTGTCGACGAAACGGCCGTTCTGCTGGTAGCGCGCCACGACGCGACCGGCCGGCGCATCGAGATTGACCACGCCCGGCGTCGCCGGCGTCACAAGGCCGTTCTCGACCGCCATGGTGACGGTGCCGATGGTGCCATGGCCGCACATCGGCAGGCACCCGCTCACCTCGATGAACAGGATGCCGACGTCGCAGTCGGCGCGGGTCGGCGGATAGAGCATCGAGCCCGACATCACGTCATGGCCGCGCGGCTCGAACATCAGCGCCTTGCGGATCCAGTCGTGGTGCGCGAGGAAGTCGAGTCGACGGTCGCTCATGGTGGCGCCCTTGAGCAACGGGGCGCCGCCCGACACCAGCCGCACCGGATTGCCGCAGGTATGGCCGTCGAGGCACGAAAAGGTATGGACCGACATGGCGTCTGCTTACGCCGCCGTCACGAAGCGCTCAACCTCGCGCGTGCTCTTCAGGCGGACGACCTGCTTCTCCTTGGCCAGAAAAGCGCACTCCAGGGTGAATTTCTCGCGGTTCCGGCGATGCGTCTTCAACGCCCACAGGAGGATCGACTGGCGGCTCAAGAAGGTCCGCACGAGGGACTCGCGATTGCCGGTACCCCAGAGGTCCTCCTGCGTCGCGGCGCGGCGGATGGTCCGGCGCAGCAGGCGCCACATCACCAGGGACAGCGGCAGATCGAGCCAGACCAGCGTGTCGGCCGGCCGCCACACGAGATCGCGGACCTGGGCATAGTTGCCGACCACGATCCAGCCGTCATCCCGGGTCTCCCGCTCGACCCTGTGACGGAATAGCTCAACCGGGGCGCCCTGCCAGTCGCGGCCCCAGAACAGCGCATCGAGTTCGATGACGCGCAGGCCGGTTCGCACGGCCAGCCGTTCCGCCAGCGTGCTTTTTCCCGAACCAGTCGTGCCGATCACAACGACGCGCCGCATGCCGCCAACCCTCGGCCGACTGTAGCGTCAAATCGGCCGCCATCGTAGGGTGCCGCCCGCAAGTCGGGGGTGTGTTGATGCCGCAGATCCATTTCAAGAACCTGAGCCTTCTCGACCCGCGCTGGAACGAGGCGCGCGCGGGCTACGAGGTCCTGGTCGAAGGCGACCTGATCAAGGAAGTGTCGTCCAAGCCGATCAAGGCGGCCAAGGCCCAGGTCGTCGATTGCGGCAAGCGCACCCTGATGCCCGGCCTGATCGACTGCCACGTCCATGTCTTCCTGAGCGAGGTCAACATCCGCAACCTCGAATCCGTGCCGCTCACCCTGATGACGGCGCGCGCCGCCGACCTCATGAAGGGCATGATCGACCGCGGCTTCACGACCGTGCGCGACACCGGCGGCGCCGACTGGGGCATCAAGGCCGCCGTCGATGCCGGCCTGATCGCCGGCCCCCGGCTCTTCATTTCGGGCCGCGCCATCGGCCCGACCGGCGGCCATAGCGATTCGCGCCGCCGCACCGACATCGGCGCACCCTGCGGCTGCTGCAACGCCATGGTCTATTGCATGGCGCTGGCCGACGGCGCCGACGAGGTGCGCAAGCTGGTGCGCGAGCAGATGCGCCAGGGCGCAGACCAGGTGAAGATCATGTGCTCGGGCGGTGTCGCCTCGCCCTACGATCCGCTCGATTCGCTGCAATTCTCCGAGGCCGAGATCGCCGCCGCGACCGACGAGGCGAAGAATTTCGGCCGCTACGTACTGGCCCACGCCTACACGCCGGAAGCCATCACCCGCGCCGTCACCAACGGCGTGCGCACCATCGAGCACGGCAACCTGATCGACGCCAAGTCGGCCAAGCTGCTGAAATCGACCGGCGGCTACATGGTGGCCAACCTGGTGACCTACTTCGTCATGAAGGAGAAGGCCGCCCAGTTCGGCATGACCGCCGACATGCTGGCCAAGAACGACATCGTGCTCGACGGCGCGCTGCGCTCGCTCGAAATTTGCAAGACCGCCGGCGTGAAGGTGGGTTACGGCAGCGATCTCCTGGGCCAGCTCCAGATCGAGCAGAGTCGCGAGTTCATGTTCCGCGCCGAGGTGCTGAAGCCGCTGGAGATCATCCGGCAGGCCACCACCGTCGGCGCCGAGGTGCTGCGCCAGGAGGGCAAGCTCGGCATCGTCGAGCCCGGTGCCTTCGCCGACCTGATCGTGGTCGATGGCAATCCGCTGAAGAAGCTGGAACTGTTCCTCGACCAGGGCGCCCACCTGCCGGTGATCATGAAGGCCGGCAAGTTCCACAAGAACGCGTTGAAATAGGTTTGGAATGTCCTTTCTATTCAAGAACCTCCGCCTCCTCGACCCGAACTGGAAGGAGGCACGCGCCGGCTATGAAGTGCTGGTCGAAGGCGACACCATCAAGGAAGTGTCGGCCAAGCCCATCAAGGCGGCGAAGGCCACGGTGGTGAATTGCGGCAAGCGCACCCTGATGCCGGGCCTGATCGACTGCCACGTCCACACGCACCACAGCGAGGTCTACATCAACCGCATGGAGGCGGTGCCGCTCACGCTGATGATGGCGCGCTCGGCCGGACGCCTGAAGCGCATGCTCGATCGCGGCTTCACCACGGTGCGCGATGCCGGCGGCGCCGACTGGGGCACCAAGACCGCCGTCGAATCGGGCCTGATCCCCGGCCCGCGGCTCTTCATCTCCTGCCGCTCGATCGGCCCGACCGGCGGCCACAACGACCGCAACCGGCGCACCGATATCGGCCCGCCCTGCCTGTGCTGCAATGGCATGGTGTTCATCCGCTGCATCGCCGACGGCCCCGACGAAGTGCGCAAGGCGGCGCGCGAGCAGATGCGCCAGGGCGCGGACCAGGTGAAGCTGATGGTCTCGGGCGGCGTCGCCTCGCCCTACGATCCGCTGGAATCGCTGCAGTTCACCGAGGAGGAGATCACCGCCGCCGTCGAGGAGGCACACGCTTTCGGCCGCTACGTGCTGACCCATGCCTATACGCCGGAAGCGATCACCCGCGCCGTCAAATGCGGCGTGCGCACCATCGAGCACGGCAATCTGGTCGACGCGCCCACCGCCAAGCTGATGGCGCAAAAGGGTGTCTACATGATTCCCAACCTCGTCACCTACGACGCCATGAAGCGCCGTGCCGCCGAGCTCGGCATGCCCAAGGAGATGCTCGACAAGAACGACGAGGTGCTGAAATACGGCTTCGCCGAGCTCGAGCATTGCCGCAAGGCCGGCGTCCGCATGGCCTACGGTTCCGACCTTCTGGGGGCGCTGGAGGATGAGCAGACCGGCGAGTTCCAGATCCGCGGGCGCGTGATGCCGGCCATCGACGTCATCCGCTCGGCGACCCTGATCGGCGCCGAAGTCGTGCGCCAGGAGGGCAAGCTCGGCACCATCGCGCCCGGCGCCTTCGCCGACCTTCTCGTGGTCGACGGCGATCCCCTGAAGAATCTCGGCCTGTTCAAGGATGGCGGCCCCCATCTGTCGGCCATCATGAAGGGCGGCCGCTTCCACAAGAATACGCTGTGACGCCAAAGGCGCTCATAGCCGGGGGCGCGCCACTCCAGTGGCGCGATCTTTTTTGGTTCAAGCGAAGACGCGCGACTGGAGTCGCGCGCCCCCAGCCATGAACGTCGCCATCATCCGCCGCCGGGCCGGCCGCTGGGCCTTGAACGGCGCGGCCACACTTGCCCTGCTCTACATTCTTACCCCGCTGATCTTCGTGGTCTGGCTGGCCTTCTTCCGGCAGGAGATCCCGTCCTTCCCGCCCGAGGGCTATAGCCTGAAATGGTTCGCGGCCATCCTGGACCAGCGCAAGTTCGTCGACGGCTTCACCCTCAGCCTGCAGGTCGGCGTACTGGCGACCCTGATCGGCCTGGCGCTGGGCGTCCCGGCCGCGCTCTGCGTCGTGCGCTTCCAGTTCGGCTTCCGCGCGCCGCTGGCCAGCCTGCTGCTGATGCCCCTGATCGTGCCCGGCGTCGTGCTGGGCACGTCGATGTACGTCTTCCATGTCGAGCTGGAGAACGGCCTCGATGTCGACGTGATCGGCACTTTCTACGCGCTGGTGGCGGGCCATGTCGTGATCGTCATCCCCTGGGTGGTGCGGCTCATCACGGCCAGCCTGGCCGGCGTCGATCGCAGCACCGAGGAAGCCGCGCAGAACCTGGGCGCCAACGCCTGGGTGACTTTCTGGCGCATCACCCTGCCGGCGATCCGGCCGGGCATCGTGGCGGGCGCCCTGTTCGGCTTCGTGACCTCGTTCGGCAATCTGGAAATGAGCCTGTTCCTGGTCGGCCCAGGCCGCACCACGCTGCCGATCGTCATCCTGCAGTACCTCGAGTGGAAGATCGACCCCACGATCGCGGCGGTCTCGGTGGTGCAGATCTTGCTGATAGCGGGGGCAATGCTGATCACCGACCGGTACGTCAAGCTGGCGCGGGTCGTCTGACATGGCGCGCCTCGACATCGAAAGCCTGGCCAAACGCTACGGCGACTTCTATGCCGTGCGCGACGTCTCGCTGACCGTGGCCGACGGCGAGTTCCTGGTGCTGCTGGGTCCGTCGGGCTGCGGCAAGACCACGACCTTGCGCATGGTCGCGGGCTTCATCGAGCCCACCGGCGGCACCGTGCGGCTGGGCGGCGCCGACGTGACCCTGCTGCCGCCGTGGAAGCGCAACGCCGGCATGGTGTTCCAGAGCTACGCCCTCTTCCCGCACCTCAGCGTGACGCAGAACGTGGCCTTTGGGCTGGAGATGCGCAAACTGGCGCGCGCCGAGATCGAGCGGCGGGTCGAGGAGGTGCTGGCCCTGGTCCGGCTCACGGGCTATGGCGGCCGCCTGCCGCGCCAGCTCTCGGGCGGTCAGCAGCAGCGGGTGGCGCTGGCCCGCGCGCTCGCCATCCGGCCCGACGTGCTGCTGCTCGACGAGCCGCTCAGCAACCTCGACGCCAAGCTGCGCCAGGAGGTGCGGGTCGAGATCCGCGAGCTGCAGCGCCAGCTGGGCCTCACCACGGTCATGGTGACGCACGACCAGGAGGAGGCGCTCACCATGGCCGACCGGCTGGTGGTCATGAACGAGGGCCTGGTGCGCCAGGTCGGCAGCCAGCGCGACCTCTACGAAAGGCCGTCCGACCGCTTCGTGGCGGGCTTCGTCGGCCGCAGCACCTTCCTCGACGGCACGGTCGAGGCGCCGGGGCGGTTCCGCACCGACGGCGGGCTGTCGCTTTCCTGCCGCGATGGCCGAACCGGCCGGGCGGCCCTGGCGCTCAGGCCCGAACGGGTCGAGATTGGCCCGGCGCCATGCTCGGGACTCGACAACAGCCTGCCGGGTACGGTGGAATTCGTGTCGTATCTCGGCGCCCTGATCGACATTCATGTGCGCCTGTCGCCCAACGACCGGCTGGTGGTGCAGATCGCCAATCGCGCGGGCGGTTTCGCACCGGAAGTCGGCCAACCCGTCCATGTCGGCTGGCCGGCATCGGCGGGTCTGGTCTTCAACGAGTAATCACAAGAATCGCAGGAGGGGTTTCATGTCCAAAAGCTTCATGATCAACCGGCGCACCGCGCTCGGCGGTGCGGCTGCCTTCGCCGCCGGCGCGGCTCTTCCGGCCTATGCCGATGACAACAAGCGCATCGTCGTCGGCACCTGGGGCGGCGACTATTCGCGGCTGCTCGCCAAGAACATCGAGACGCCGCTGCTCGCCCCCAAGGGCTGGGACGTCGTCAAGGACGAGGCCAACGATCCGCCGCGCCGCGCCAAGATGCTGGCGGAGAAATCGCTGCGCCGCGGCACCTCGGACATCCAGGGCCTGTCGGCCGCCAACCTGTTCGAGATGAACGAGCAGGGCGTGCTCGAGCAGATCGACTACTCGAAGTTGGCGAACGCCAAGAACCTGATCCCGGCGATGAAGTATCCCTACGGCGTCGGTCACATCTATTCCGGCAAGGTGGTCCTGTATAATCCCAAGCTGGTCTCGACGCCGCCCACCGGCTTCGCCGACACGCTCGATCCCAAAAACGGCGACAAGCTCGGCATCATCGACATCCAGTACCAGTACACGCTGCTCGCGGCTGGCCTCGCCTCGGGCGGCTCGATGAGCAACGTCGAACCGGGCAAGGAACGGCTGGTCGCCTGCAAGAAGGCGGGAGCGCGCATCTATCCCAGCAACGAGGCGCTCGCCCAGGCGCTCAAGACCGAGGAAATCGCGCTCTGCATCATGTGGAAGGCGCGCGCCGTGCAATGGCAGAACGCCGGCATCAACATCGAGACGGTGGCGCCCAAGGAAGGCGTGCCGATGTACGTCTCGGGCTTCGGCATGCCGAAGAACGCGCCCAACAAGGCCGGCGCCTATGCCTATCTCGACGCCATGATGGAGGCCTCGGCACAGGAAGGCTTCGCCGTCGACATGGGCTATAACCCCACCGTTACAACCGCCCAGGTGCCGCCCGATGTGCAGAAGCGCATCGGCTTCACCGACGAGGAAAAGAAGCGCCTGGTCGATCTCGACTATGCCTACATGGCCAAGAACGACGCCGCGTTCCAGGACTGGTGGAACAAGTCGTTCAAGGGCTGATCTCCGGCGGATGACCGACACCGCCCTCGTCCATGGCCCCGTCGCGGAGAAGCGGCGGGGCGACGGCCTCACGGCGGCGGCGCTGATCACGCCGGCGACGATCTTCGTCGCCCTCTGCCTGCTGGCGCCGCTGGCCATCCTGTTCCGCTACAGCCTAAATGAGTTCATCCCGACCAAGAAGATGATGGTCGAGGCGGTGACGGCGGCGAACTACGTGAAGTTCTTCACCGACCCCTACTACACCTCGATCCTGTTCACG
>Ga0210402_10000230_pt1 | contig 65001 bp, 72 predicted proteins | sample IncBWC7MmetaG_FD_161055 | JGI IMG/M metagenome (GOLD analysis project Ga0210402, IMG submission 161055) | Forest soil microbial communities from Barre Woods Harvard Forest LTER site, Petersham, Massachusetts, United States - Inc-BW-C-7-M | ecosystem: Environmental > Terrestrial > Soil >...
ACGGTCATGAACGGCCAGGTCCAGCTCTGGAAGGATTGGATGGGCCTTTGGGAGACCACGGCCCTGCGTATCCTGGGCGGCGAGGCCGAGGCGGTGGTGGCGCCCGCGCCCGGCGACCGGCGCTTCAGGGACAGCGAATGGCAGCGCAACGAGATTTTCGATTTCATCAAACAGTCTTATCTGCTCACCGCCAATGCGGTGCAGGAGATGGTCGCCAACCTGCACGGCATTCCGGACAACGAAAGAAAGCGCATCGAATTCTACACCAAGCAGTTCGCCGATGCCTTCGCGCCCACCAATTTCCCGCTCACCAACCCCGAAGTGGTGCGCGCCATCCTCAAATCCAATGGCGAGAATCTGGTGAAGGGCCTGGACAATCTTCTGGCCGATATCGAGCGGGGGCGCGGTGAATTGTCCATCCGCCAATCGGCTGACGGTTTCGTGTTGGGCGAGAATATCGCCACCGCGCCGGGCAAGGTGGTGTTCCGCAATGAATTGATCGAACTGTTGCAGTTCGATCCCGTGACAGAAGAGGCGCATGAGCGCCCCCTGCTGATCTTCCCGCCCTGGATCAACAAATACTACATCCTGGATCTTCGCCCCGAGAACAGCCTCATCCGCTGGCTGGTGGGCCAGGGCTATACCGTTTTCGTGGTCTCATGGACGAATCCCGACGAACGCCTGGCCGAATTCGGCTTTGAGGATTACATGCGCGACGGAATCTTCGCCGCGCTGGACGCGGTGAAGGACGCCACCGGCGTGGAGGACCCCAACTGCGTCGGCTATTGCATCGGCGGCACGCTCTTGGCGGCGACGCTGGCCTATATGGCGGCCAGGGGCGATTCCAATTTCGGCAGGGAGCGGATTCATTCCGCCACTTTCTGGGCGGCGCAGATCGATTTCAGCGAGGCGGGCGACCTGTCGGTGTTCGTGGACGAGGCCCAGCTCGAGGCGCTGCAGGAGCAGATGAAAGCCTCGGGCGGCGTGCTCAACGGCGCCAAGATGGCGACCGCCTTCAACATGTTGCGCGCCAATGACCTGATCTGGTCCTTCGTGATCAACAATTACATGCTGGGCAAGCAGCCCATGCCGTTCGATCTTCTCTACTGGAACAGCGACACCACCCGCATGCCGGAAAAGTTGCATCTGTCCTATCTGCGCCAATGCTATCGCGACAACGCCCTGGCGCTGGGCAAGATGATGCTGGCGGGCGTACAGCTGGACCTGTCGAAAGTGACGATCCCGGTCTATCTGCAATCGGCCAAGGAAGACCATATCGCGCCCGCTCAATCCGTGTTCAAGGGGGCGCATCTGTTCGGCGGGCCGGTGCGCTTCATCATCGCAGGCTCGGGCCATATCGCGGGCGTGATCAATCCGCCTGCCGCCAAGAAATATCAATATTGGACGAATGAGCTGAAGAAAGACGAGAAAAATCCGGCCGATGTCGAAGGCTGGCGCAAGGGCGCGACCGAACATCCCGGCTCCTGGTGGCCGGATTGGGACAAATGGCTTTCCAGATTGTCGGGAAAAAAGATTCCGGCCCGCAAGCCCGGCGACGGCAAACTTAAGGTATTGGGCGACGCACCGGGGACCTATGTGAAAGTGAAGGCGCAGTAACATCCCTGTCATTCCCGGCCGAGCATCGCATCGCGATGCGAGGGGAAGGGAACCCGGGTCGATAATCCGGCGCGGCTTCTTAAGTACTGGATCCCCTTCCCTCATGCTCGCTATCGCTCGCATTCGCCGGGGATGACTGAAGAACGGCGATGCCGTTCTTCAGTCAATTCGTCCTTCCCGGCTCCAGCTTTTCGTTTTCGCCGCCGATCTGGTGGTAGAAGCCCGGCCCTTCCGCGCCATCCTGCCAGAAATCGCGCTGCGGCCTGACCAGCCAGTTGCTGCCATCCGGGCCATGCACAAAACCCAGCCGCAGCACTTTCATATAGTGCGCGGCGAAATCCCCCTCGCCGCATTTTCCTTTGATGCAGCTGATGGATACCGAAGTCGTGGCCAATGACGGATCGCGCGGGCGCGGGCCGGAGGTATCGACGCCCTGGCAATGCAGGGAGAACGCCACCGCCCCGGCCTGCGGCTCGGCCCAGGAAATATCGGCGGCGGCCGCCGCCGCGATCCACACCGCGATGCGGTCGCCCCCTTTTTCATCGTGAGTCACACGATATTCCGCGAAGCCCGCCGCGCCTTTGGGAAGGCCGAATTTGAACAGGGTAAAACCGTAAGGCTGAGGCTCCCGTGGCGCCGGGATGGGCGAGGTCTCAAAATCCTGCGCGATCAGCGACAGCACGAAATCCTCCGGATCGCGCCCGTTCAGCAGCGCCGATTGATAAATCGCATGTTCAAAGCCTTCCGGCGCTGCGACATGGATCATGCTGTCGTCGGGCGCATGTCCCGCGACATACCAGTATTCCGGCGCAAAGCCATTGCAGCGCCCTGCCCCAAGTCCCGGCATCGCCAGGGGACGGATGGTGGGACCGCGCGCGATGGCCTTCGACCAGGCGGCGTTCGCCGCCATGCTGGGTCGCTGAAACGGCTCCTTCGCCAGGGTGCGCGGCGGCGCCACGGAAAGTTTTTTTGTCACCGGCGGCTCGGCGGCAAAAGTCACGGCGATATCCCTGGAATGAATGTCGCCCCTGGCTTCGTCGAACAGAGTGAAGACGGCGCGGTCGCCCTGGCGATGCGCCCGCACGATGCCGGCGGCCTGGGCGGCGGAGTTGATCGGCGTGCGGTCGATCGCCGCCACCACCTCACCCGCATGAATGCCGGCGCCGGCCGCCGGGCTTTTTTCATCCACTTTGGTGATCAGCGCCCCGCGCGACGTGAGCAATGGCGCCCTGGCGGCGGCAGCGGGCGTCATCACGGCGAATTCCATCCCGGCATAGCCGCGCGGTTTGGTCGGGGGCGTGACGTAATAGGCCACGCCTCCGACAGAAGCGGCCACGCCCAGTGTCACCAGAATCCACAAACGCGCCATGCGCGTTTCTAGCATATTTAGAGGCCGGTGGTTTCGGCCAGCCCAAGCATAATATTCAAGTTTTGCACCGCCGCCCCGCCCGCGCCCTTGCCGAGATTGTCCAGGGCGGCGACCAACCGGGCCTGGCCCTCTTTTTCATTGCGGAAGACAAACAGCTTCATCCGGTTGGTCCCGGCCATCAGTTCCGCATCCAGGGTCTTGAGCGCTGCGGCTTCTTCCAGGCTTGCCACCTCGATGAGCGGCCGGCCCGCATAAGCCTCGGCCAGTGCGGCATGGATGTCCCGCGCCGAAGGTTTTTTCGGCAGCGCCCACAGGGACAGCGGCAATTCCACCAGCATGCCGCGATAGAAGCGCGCCACGCTGGGCGCGAACAGCGGCGGGTGCTCAAGGCCCGCATGGCGCGTCATCTCGGGGATATGCTTGTGCTCAAGGCCCAGGGCATAGCCGCGCTGGACCGTCTCGACATAGACGGGCGAGTCCTTCTTCTCGAATTCCTCGATCATGCTTTTGCCGCCGCCGGAATAGCCCGAGATGCCATGCACCGTCAGGGGGAAATCGGCCGGCACCAGTCCGGCGCGCACCAGCGGCCGCGCAAGGGCCAGAAAGCCGGTGGCCCAGCAGCCGGGATTGCTCACCCGTTTGGCCGCGGCGATCCTGGCGTAACCCTCTGGCTCCAGCTCGGCAAAACCATAGGTCCAGCCCGCCGCCACCCGGTGGGCGCTGGACGCGTCGATCACCCGCACCTTCGGGTTTTCGATCAGCGACACCGCCTGCCGCGCCGCGTCGTCCGGCAGGCAGAGGATCACCAGATCGGCACTGTTGAGTGCGTCTTTGCGGGCGTGCGCATCCTTGCGTGCGGTTTCGCTGAGCGCGATCAGGGAAAACTCGCCCCTCCCCGCCAGTCTTTCGCGGATTTCGAGCCCGGTGGTGCCCGCCGCGCCGTCTATGAAAATTGCCGCTGCCATGGAATGCGTCCTTAGCCGATGCTTTATAAAGGAAGATGATGGGCAAAAGAAAACAGCGGGCGGGCTCTCGCCCACCCGCTGCCGGAGAAAAGCAAAAGCCTTCTATCGCTTCGAGAACTGGAAGCTGCGGCGAGCCTTGGGACGGCCATATTTCTTGCGTTCCACCGCGCGCGGATCGCGGGTGAGGAAACCGCCCGGCTTGAGGGTGGCGCGCAGACTGGGCTCGTAATTCACCAGGGCGCGCGAAATGCCGTGACGCACCGCGCCGGCCTGGCCCGACAGGCCGCCGCCATTCACTGTGACAACCACATCGAACTGGCCGTCGCGATTGGCCGCAATCAGGGGCTGGCGCAGGATCATGCGCAGCACCGGCCGGGCGAAATAGGTTTTCTCGTCGCGGCCATTGACCGTGATCTTGCCGCTGCCCGGTTTCAGCCAGACGCGGGCCACTGATTCCTTGCGGCGGCCGGTGGCATAGGCGCGGCCTTTGGAGTCGCGCTTGTTGTCGACCTTGGCCGTCTCTTCCGGCGTGTTGATCTTGGCCTTGATCAGCGTGGTCTTGAGTTCGCCGAATTTGTTCTCATCCGCCATGGGTTAGGCCGCCTCATTCTTCGCAGTCGGGGTCTTGGGAGTGGTGTGCTTGTATTGCGTGTTCTTGGGGTTCATCGCCGCCACGTCCAGCTTCTCGGGCGTCTGGGCTTCGTGCGGATGTTCGGCGCCGGCATAGATGCGCAGGTTGGACATCTGGCGCCGGCCAAGCGGCCCGCGCGGCACCATGCGCTCAACGGCTTTCTCCAGCACCCGGCCGGGGAACTTGCCCGCCATCACCGCGCCGGCGGTGCGTTCCTTGATGCCGCCGATATAGCCGGTATGGCGGTAATAGATTTTCTTCTTCAGCTTCTGGCCGGTCAGCAGCACCTTGGCGGCGTTGATGACAATGACATTGTCGCCGCAATCCAGATGGGGTGTGTAGGTCGGCTTGTGCTTGCCGCGCAGCCGCATGGAGATGATCGAGGCCAGGCGGCCCACGACCAGGCCTTCGGCATCAATCAGGATCCATTTCTTCTCGATCTCGGAGAGGCGGGCCGAATAGGTTTTCATGGCGTAATTCCGTTGAAAGGAAGGTTTTTTCCGGTGAAAGATGGGCGCCTATACGGGTTTGCTCCCGCCCGGTCAACAGAAATGTCGGGATATCAGAGCTTATGGCGATATGGTATTATAATACCACATTTTGCCGGCGATTGTATTATGTGACGTACTGGCCTGAGATGCGGTACCCCGTTACTCAGACAGGCCGTCACTAACCGGGGTGGTTCTCGGGGATACATCGTCGGTAAAAATGAGAACCGCCCCGTTAGGACTGCGCCATGGAAAATTTGCCCGGCCGAGTGGCTAAAATAGAATGCGGGTTAGCGATCTGCGCCGCTGGGAACGTGCCTACATAATCTACCACGATGATTGGAGCGCCCTAAGCCCTGCCGCTGCCTCCCTTGTCGCCTTTATTCTCTTCCCCGAGATCAATCCCCAAGGAGACGAAGAAACTTGTGACGGCGTCCGCGCCCTCCAAGATTAAATCTGCTTCCTGGTTTAATTCCACTGCGGTCCAGTCTTTCTCGTTGTGTCCGGTACCCAGCGTTACCAACTTGTTTCTCGCCCTCAACACAATGGGTTTTATGCTTTTGGGGCGGCGACCCTCGGTCCATGTATTATGGCTGGCGTTATTTCGCAGGGTTGCCCTTTTGTGGACTGCGTCTATTAGGTCGAGTCCGCTTTTCTTTTTATCTTCGGAGATATCAAGGCCATTAATAATCGCGGTAAGGATATTTTTTGCGCCTTCATATCCCGTATTGCACATCAGAAAGAGGGTTGCACCGTCTGAGGCGGTGTTTATGCGGCCCGCGATGATTTTGTAGAGATATTCTACAGCGGCAAACGCTTGAACAATCCTTCCAAAAGCATGGTAATGCTCTGGCAGTATAAAAGTCGGTTCGAGGGAATGAGCCATGCCAAAGACCCCAGACTTGTCACGCGACGATGTTCTAAAGCGGCTTCTAAGTACGCCGCCCGAGCCCTTCACACCCAAGGCCAAGCCTAAGGTGAGTCCGGGGCCGGCCGCTACCAAAGCAGAACGGGCGGCGCAGAAACGGGCTGATAAAACTGTCGTAAAGCGGATGCGGAAACGCTAATGGCCGCTCGAGGTAGTCGTCGTTATCGTCACCACGTCAAAGACGCTCGGGATGCCCGATAGGTCGTAGGCCTCTAAAAATATTGAGTCTTCACCAGAATAATATCCGCTGGTCGCGCCTGCGACGCCGGCAGCGCCTCCGGGTTGAAGTGGCCCTTTTCCTGTTACTATATTTGCCCCTGGTCTTTCACCGGGGAGCGTGAACGCACCTGTCGTTGAACCTGCATAGGCATTCTTACTCCCGAGCAGTAGAGCTGCCGCACCGGCCGCAAGTACGCCCAAGCTAATTTTATTTTGAGGAGAGAAGGATTGAGCGGATGCCGGGGCGATTGCTTGATGAAGCAATAGCGTAGCGATTGCGAATTTCTTCAATACCCCCGCCACCTTAAGCCTTTTTATGCCACGCCTTTTTCCCCCAGAATATGCGCTTATATTTCGCCACCGGGAACCCGTTGCGTCTGCGCCAGCGGATGAATGCCAAGGTTTTCTGTTTAATGGTTACCGGCGGCGCCAATCGCCCCAAGCCTTCTTGCGGCGCTTGCCGTCTGCCTTGCCGATATAAGTTTCGTCCGCTTCCCCGATCTTGCCGTGACCGCCCAAGGGAGATTCTGAGCCTTCCAATGGGGCCATGGCGGTGCGGATATGGAGGTCAGCAGTTCGGTTGTATTTGCCTTGGGGGCCGCTTTAAAGTCCCGCGCCATGACGATCCCGAATCCCGAGCCCTTGCTGCTGGCGGACCGCCAGGATGGGGTTTTGCGCCTGACCTTGAACCGGCCGGGCGCCCGCAATGCCCTCTCCTCGGCCCTGATGCGCACCTTGCTGGCGGCGCTGGAACATGCCGCCACCGATCATGCCGTGCAGGTGATCGTGATTGCCGCCAACGGACCGGTTTTTTGCGCCGGGCATGATCTTCGGGAGATGACCGAGGCCCGTGCCAACCGCGACCATGGCAAGGAAAACTTCGCCGCCCTCTTCACCCAATGCTCGGCGCTGATGCAGGCGATTGTCGGCCATCCCCGCCCCGTCATCGCCGAGGTTCAGGGTCTGGCCACGGCGGCGGGCTGCCAGCTGGTCGCCAGTTGCGATCTCGCCGTGGCGGCCGCCACGGCGAAATTCGCCACCCCCGGCGTCAATATCGGCCTTTTCTGTTCGACCCCGATGGTGGCGCTGTCGCGCAACGTCCCGCGCAAGGTTGCAATGGAGATGCTCCTGACCGGCGAGATGGTGACGGCGGAGGATGCGGTGCGCATCGGGTTGATCAACCGCGCGGTGGCGCCGGAAACTCTCACCACCGCAACCATGGCGCTGGCCCGCAAGATCGCCGCCAAGCCTTATGCCACGGTGCGCACCGGCAAGCGCGCCTTCTATCAGCAGTTGGAAATGCCGCTGGAGAAAGCTTACGCCTATGCGGCGCAGGTGATGACGGACAACATGCTCCATGCCGAGGCCCATGAAGGCATCTGCGCTTTTCTGGAAAAACGGGAACCCAAGTGGCCAGAATGAACCGCATTTTTGCGCTTCTGACGGCGGCGGCGCTGACTCTGTCGCCCGCCCTGGCGAAAGATTACAGCGAGGCGGAAACAGACACTATGAACCACGCACTGATGGACTATGCGTTGAACAGCCCCGGCAACTACCTGTACGAAAACAAAGGGTTTGATTTTTACCTCTACCTGCAGGATCACGATGCCAACGCTGCGTTTATCCAGAGTTTCGGCGATGCTGGTAACAAGTTGAAGCCCTGGAGCAGCGCGGTCCATCTGAAGGTCACCAGGGAGATGATGGAATCCGGTCACGCGCCGATGAAAATCACGATCAGCGACTATCACGCAATCGCGCCTGACCAGGCACGGGCTTTTGTGGATGCACGCTGCGGTATGACCTGCGGCGGGCAGAATCTGGTGACGCTGCAGAAGACCGCGAAGGGCTGGACAGTCACAAAATTCGAGAATGTGGGCGAGGAATAATGCCCGCCTATTGCGACACCCTGATCAAATCCATCCTGCGCTCGGTCAAGACCATCGCCATGGTGGGCGCCAGCGGCAACAGCATCCGCCCGTCCTATTTCGCCATGATGTATCTCCTGAACAAGGGCTACAAAATCATCCCGGTCAATCCCGGCCTGGCGGGCAAGGAAATACTGGGGCAGAAAGTCTATGCCGCGCTCAAGGACGTGCCAGCGCCGGTGGACATGGTGGATATTTTCCGCGAGTCCCAATATGCGCCGGAAATCGCACGCGATGTCGTCGCCGAAAAAACCCGGCTGGGCGTCAAGATTCTCTGGATGCAATTGGGCGTGATCAGCCCCGAAGCGGAAAAAATCGCCCAGGATGCCGGTCTCACCGCCATCATGGACCGCTGTCCCAAGATCGAGCATGGCCGTTTTTCCGGCGAGCTGGGATGGATGGGCATCAACCGCCGCGTCATCGACAACCGCAAGCCGCTTTTGTTCGGCAAAGGCGGTTCTTTGAAACGCTTATAGGAGTTCCGCATGGCCGATTATGGATTTCACACCTTGGCGGTGCATGCCGGCGCCCAGCCCGATCCCGCCACCGGGGCGCGGGCGACGCCGATCTACCAGACCACCGCCTTCGCCTTCGAGGATGCCGACCATGCCGCGGCGTTGTTCAATCTTCAGGTCTTCGGCAACATTTATACCCGCATCATGAACCCCACCACCGCGGTGCTGGAAGAGCGGGTGGCGGCGCTGGAGAATGGCCGGGCCGGCCTGGCCTGCGCCTCCGGCCATGCCGCGCAATTGCTGGCGCTGCATACCTTGATGTCGCCGGGCGACAATGTCGTGGCGGCGCGCCAGCTTTATGGCGGCTCGATCAATCAGTTCAAGCTGGGCTTTGCCAAATTTGGCTGGGAGGCCCATTGGGCCGACGCCACAAGGCCCGACAGTTTCAAAGCCGGCCTTGATGACCGCACCCGCGCCATCTTTGTGGAAAGCATCGCCAATCCCGGCGGCATTATCACCGACCTGGAAGCCGTCGCAAAGATCGCCCATGACGCCGGCGTGCCGCTGATCGTGGACAACACCCTGGCCTCGCCCTACCTGATCCGGCCGATCGAATGGGGCGCGGATATCGTGGTCCATTCCGCCACCAAATTTCTCGGCGGTCACGGCAACTCCATGGCGGGGGTGATCGTGGATGGTGGCAAGTTCGACTGGGGCAGCGGCAAGTACCCTTCCATCAGCGAACCCAATCCCTCCTATCACGGCATGCGGATGTGGGAGACCTTCGGCGACATGGCCTTCGCCATCGCCACCCGCGTCTTGGGCCTGCGTGATCTCGGCGCTTCGCTGTCGCCGTTCAACGCCTTTCTGGTCATCACCGGCACCGAAACCCTGCCGCTCCGAATGCAGAAACATTGCGACAATGCCTTGGCGGTGGCCCGCTGGCTCAAGGCCAATCCCAAGGTTGCCTGGGTCAATTATGCCGGGCTGGAAGACAATGACTGCTACGCGCTGCACAAAAAATACTGCCCCAAGGGCGCGGGCAGCGTGTTCACCTTCGGCCTCAAGGGCGGCTATGAGACCGGCATCAAGCTGGTCAACAGCGTCAAGCTGTTTTCCCACCTGGCCAATGTCGGCGACACCCGCAGTCTCATCATTCATCCCGCATCCACCACCCACCGGCAATTGTCCGACGAGGACCGGGTCAAGGCGGGCGCGGGCAATGACGTGGTGCGGCTGTCGGTCGGCATAGAAGATGTGGCCGATATCATCGCCGATCTGGAGCAGGCGCTCACCTGATGCGTCTGCGCTATTTCCTTCTTCTGGCTGCAGTATCGGTTGCTTGGTATCAGCCGGCGCCCGGAAACAGGGCTAGGCGTATCGAAACTCATACGCATGCCAGATCGCGACGCAGAATAAAGTCGCTGCAACCACCTGGTGGAAGGCCGCCATGCCTTCCGGCGCCTGCATCAGCAGCATGAATATGCCGAAGCCGACCTGGAAGGCGGTGATCGCCGCCAACAGCTTGGCGCTTTTCTTGGCCCAGCCGCTGAGCCTGATGCCTTTGGCATACACATAAGCCGCGAAACCGGCCACGATATAGGCGCCGATGCGATGATCGAATTGCGCCAGGCCGGGATTCTCGAATGGATTGAGCCACCATGGCCGTACTGAAAACGCGCCTTCGGGAAATATCCGCCCGTCCATGTCCGGCCAGGTGTTGTAGAGAAGGCCGGCATGCAGCCCCGCCACCAGCGCGCCCAGCAGCATCTGCAGATAGATCAGCGCCACCATGGCGAGCACGGGGCGCGAAACCTGTTTTGGATTTTGCAAATCGCGCAGATATTCCAGCGCGATCCACAGAATCGCGCCCAGCAGCAGGATCGCCGTGCCCAGGTGAATGGCAAGCCGGTACTGGCTGACCGAGACGCGGGTCTCCAGCCCACTCTCCACCATCCACCAGCCGATAAAGCCCTGCAGTCCGCCCAGCAGGAACAGCGCCACAAAACGCGGCCACTCGCTTTTCTGGATCGCGCCTTTCCAGGCGAACCAGGCGAATGGCACAATGAACAGCACACCCAGCAGCCGGCCCAGGAAGCGATGGGTCCATTCCCACCAGAAAATGCCCTGGAACGCCTCCAGGCTCATGCCGCGATTTTCGATGAGATATTGCGGGATGCGCTGATATTTGGCGAAGGCCTCGGCCCATTGGTCGTCACTCAGGGGCGGGATCGCGCCCATGATGGGGTCCCATTCGGTGATCGAAAGGCCCGAGCCGGTGATGCGCGTCAGCCCGCCGATGGTCACCATGGCCAAGATGACGGCGGCAATGGACAACAGCCAGAGCCCGACCGCCTTTCGGCTATTCCAGAAATTTTGCGCGTCCCGCATGCCGTCTGATACCGTCCTGGCGGTTACAAGGAAATGCCGCAAATGACGCCCCGCGTCAAAAAGCTGATTGCCACACTGCTGATTATCCTGGTCTGGCTGCCGGCCTATGCCCTTCTGGTGATGGGCTTGGCGGTGCATATGCTGCCGCACGCCCCCTGGTATATCAGCCTTATGTTTTACGCCCTGGCCGGCACGCTGTGGATCCTACCCATCGGCTTCTCCCTGCCCTGGATGTACCGTGAACCATGATAGACAATAAGGAACAGCATCGCTTCGAATTGACCGAAAACGGCCTGATCGTGTTCGCGCAATACCGCCAGCATGATAATCGATACATTCTCACCCATATCGAGGCCGATCCCGGTTTGCGCGGCACCGGCGCCGCGGCGCGGCTGATGGAACAGATCATCGCCCTGGCGCGGGATAAAAATCTCCAGATCGTGCCGCGCTGCGCCTATGCGATTGCCTGGTTCAAGCGCCACCCCGACGCCGCGGATGTACTCGACTAGACGATTTTTTGCTTCTGTTCGCCCAGACCTTCGATCCCCAACTCGACCACATCGCCCGCATTCAAAAAGACGGGCGGCTTCTGCAGCGCGCCCACGCCGGCGGGCGAGCCGGTGACGATCACATCGCCGGGATAGAAGGTGAGGAATTCCGACAGATAGCTCACCAGGAAAGCGGGCCGCCGGATCATGTTGGCGGTATTGGAATCCTGGAAGCGCTTGCCATTGACGGTGAGCCACATTTTCAGCCCATCGGCGTCGGCGATCTCGTCGCGTGTTGCCAGCCAGGGACCCAGCGGAGTGAAATTGTCGCCCACCTTGCCTTTGTCCCAGGTGCCGCCGCGGTCCTGCTGGAACCAGCGTTCGGTATAGTCATTGGCCAGCATCCAGCCGGCGATATGGTTCATGGCGTCGCTTTCCGCGATATTGGTGCCCTCTTTGCCGATCACGATGGCGAGTTCGCATTCCCAGTCCAGCTTCTGCGATGTCTTCGGCTTTTTCACATCATCGTTGGGCCCGGCGATGCTGCAATCCGGCTTGAGGAACATGATCGGCTCCTCCGGCGCGGGCTGGCCGGTGACCGCGATATAGTCCTTGTAATTGACGCCGACGCCGACCACCTTGCCGATCCGGCCGATGGGCGCGCCGATGCGGGGCCAATCCTCAATCTTGGGCAGCTTGGCGGCATCCAGTGCGGCGAGTTTGTTCAAACCCTCGGCGGTCAGCACCGCGCCGGTGATGTCGGCAATCACACCGGAAAGGTCTCGCAGCGCGCCCTCCTTGTCCAGCAGCGCCGGCTTCTCCGAACCTTTCGGTCCCACCCTCAACAGTCTCATGTTCCTGGTCCCCTTTTTTGCCGGCCCGTTCGTCGCACAAAAAGCGTGAAACGGCCAGAGCAAATTACCCGCTGGAAGGATCCGCCTCAGCGGTCGCCATAAAGCATGGTGACATTGATGCGGCGATTGAGATAGCCGTCCTTGAACTGGATTTTGTCGGTCTTGTGAAACAGGTCGGAATCGAAGATCACCGCCCGGTTGGCGCGATAGGGAATGGTAATCGGCTTGGCTCCCACCCGTTCCAGAAAGGCGCGATTGGCTTTGGCATCCCGGTTGTATTGGACCACGTCCCATTCGGGCGGGGCTGCGACATCCCACAGCACCAGGCCGCCGCTGCCCGGATCGAGATTGGCCTCATCCGGCGTGATCCAGAAATTGACATTCACGGCGGCGAAATCCGCGTGCACGTCGATGCCGGAAAGACTGCTGTCATATTTAAAGCCCCACAAATAGCGCAGCGGATGTCCTTCGAAGATCGAAGGGAATATTTCGCGCAGCTCATCGGCGATCTGCGCCAGGAGCGGGCAGGCAAAGCCGGATTCCGGCACCGCTCCCAGATAGCCTTCGTGATAGGCCTTGCGCCACACCGTCGATCCCCAACAAAAGCGCCGCAATTGCTCCAGCGCTTCGGGCTTAAGAAAATCGTCGATCACCACAATCTGGGGACGCTTGGTTGCCCATAGCGCCGCGATCGTCGCGGCGTTGCGGGGATTGACCGCCGCGCCGGCCAGACGGGCGCCTTCTTCCAGATGAAAGACGGCGTTGATATTCCGCCCAGCCAGATAGTCGCGCTGCTGCGCATCATGGTGTTGCTTGTGCGCCAGCTTGTCATTCTCGTCCGGCGGGCCGCCATGGCCGAGCCGGGCCTGGTGGGCATAGACGCGCATGCCTTCCTCCACCCGAAACGTCTCGCACAGCAGCGCCCCGGCATTGCGCAGGGCGGCGACATAATCGGGCTTGATGGCAAGCGCGCGGTTGCAGCTTTCCAGGGCTTCGCCGGGACGCCCCAGAGCGCGCAACGCGGCGCCGCGATTGTTCCATGCCTCGGCGTCGCCGGGTTTCAGTTCGAGGGCCTTTTCCGCAGCTGCCAGCGCTTCATCGGCCAGGCCCATATCGCCCAGCACACTGCTCAGATTGAGCCATATCCCCGCATTGCCGGGTTGGAGTTGAAGCGCCGCGTTGAAACTTTCGCGCGCTTCTTCGGGCCGGGCCATGGCCCTGAACACCGCGCCTTTCAAATTGAGCGTGTCCGCGGAATTTGGCTCAAGCCCCAGCGCGGTATCTGCGGCGGCCAGCGCCTCCGGCCCGTGGCCCTGCAGGTAGCAAAAGCCCGCCAGCATGTACCAGGCGCGCACATTCCGGGGCTCGGCGGCGGCGGCCTTGCGGCACAACACTTCGGCCCGCGCCAACTCGCCCCGCTGATACAGCAGGGTGGCCTGGTCGAGAAGGGATGCGGCGGACGTTTCCGGCATGGGTTGGAACTATCTAGCGTGATTTGGGTTCAGGCACCTGTTTGTGGACAAAATACATCAGGACCAGAGAAACCAATGCAATGGCCATTACGATATAACCAAGCCAATTAAAGTGTCCCAATGCGCCATCCGGCATCTGGACGATCACCAGGCCGGCAATAGCCGCGGAGACGCCTCCCGCAAACTGCTGCAACGACGCACTGATGGCATTGAATGCGCCACGCCTGGCCGGTTCGGGAATGGCCGAGACCAGGGCCTGGGAAGGAATTATCCGCGAGAAAATACCCGCAAACAGGATCACGTTGACGACAATCACCCATGCGAGTGGCACATGGCCGATATTGGTCCAAATCGGCACCATCAACAGCGTCAACAGGCTGCCGAAACAGAAAACCGAAAACTTGCCAAAACTGTCACTGGCCTTGCCGACCAACGGACCCACAAAGACCGTGGAAAGACCGGTGATCAGATAGATCAGCGGCAGCACTGCAAAGGTCAAGCCGACATTGTTGACGATGTAGGCGGTCCCGAACGGCATCAACATGTATCCACCGGTGGGCATCAGCATGACAAGGACAAACGCAAGGCGATAGCGCGGCGCAGTGAGAGTATGGAGCAGGTGCATCAGGGGGCTGCGCTCTTGCTTCAGTGACAGATGTTCCGCCACCGGCTTCATGAGTAACAGAATGACCAAGCCCGCTGGCACGGCGATGGCGAGAATGGCGAAGAAAGGCGCGTGCCAGTCCCAGTGATTGGCGAAAAACAGTCCTGCCGGCAGGCCGAGTACCTGGCTGGCGGCGAAGGCAGTGGAAATGATGCCCATCACCCGGCCACGCATTTCAAGGGGAAACAAGTCGGTGGCAATGGCCAATACAACCGAACCAATCACCCCACCGAACAGGCCAGTCACGATGCGCGCAAACAGAAGCATCGGGTAGGTAGTAGCCAGCCCACAGAGCAAGGTACCGAACATGAAACCGCAATAAAAAAACAGAAGCAGGCGCTTGCGATCGAACCGGTCGGCGAATCCTGCGGCAAGAAAGCCAGACACGCCCGCGCTGAAGGCATAGGACGAAACTACCCAACCGAATTGCTGCGGCGTGATGCGCAGGGTTGGCATCATCATGGCGCCCAGTGGCGAGATGATCATAAAGTCCAGGATGATGGAGAACTGCAGGAAGCCCAGAACGCCGACAACGAATTTTTGGTAGCCCGAGAACGTCACGCGCGGTTTCGTGCCCACCGTCCCCTTGTCCATTGTCGTTCCTTTGTGGATGTGTTTTGCCTGCCGCGGGTCCGCGAAGACGCTCGGCCACTACGCTGACACTAGACCACCGCGCGGGACCTTGGCATTCGTCTGTGCGTCGAGATCCGTGTTTCGCCTGCCGCGCGGCCCCGAAGACGCTGACGCGCGGGGCCGCTTGGCATTCGTATCGCCGCTATGGCGGCGATACGAATGGTCGGAGCGACAGGATTTGAACCTGCGACCCCCTGCCCCCCAGGCAGATGCGCTACCAGGCTGCGCCACGCTCCGACACCAAGATTTGCGGCCCAAAAACCGCGGGGCGCGGAATATGTCAGGGGGCTAGCCTGCGCGCAACGCCGCCTGGAAATTAAATACGCGCCGCTTTGAGCCGTTTTTTCAGGCCCTGAAGCTCACCCAGCAAACTCTTCAGCTTGGCGCGCTCGTCCTTCGCCAATCCCGGCGCGGCATCAGCGCCGGTCTCGGCATTGAAAAAGGGCAAACTCATCGGCGGCGGCACGGAGCGAAGATAGACCGGGCGTTTTTTGGCGGGCCCCGCGGCGGGCCGTTCCACGATCACGATCTTTTCCACCACCACCGGCTCGGACATCACGCCGCGTCCCACGCCGGCGACATGACGCAGACCCTTTTCCTTCAAGAGTTTCTGCACGCCGCGGATGGTGAAGCCGTCGGAATAAAGCAGGGCCCGGATGCCCCGCAACAGGTCCACATCCTCGGGCCGGTAAAAGCGCCTGCCGCCCGCCCGCTTCACCGGCTTGATCTGCGTGAAGCGGCTTTCCCAGAAGCGCAGCACATGTTGCGGCACGTCAAGCTCGGCGGCGACTTCGCTGATGGTGCGAAAAGCGTCCGGCGACTTGGCGGCGATGGCTGCTGCTGACAATTCCTAGTCCTCTTTTTCCGGTGACGGCGTCTGGCCGTTGATCACGGCCTTCAGCACATGGCTGGGACGGAACACCAGCACCCGGCGCGGCGCGATCGGCACCTCATCGCCGGTCTTGGGATTGCGGCCCATGCGTTGCGATTTCTGGCGCACGGCAAACGTGCCGAAGGATGACAGTTTTACGGTCTCGCCTTTGGCCAGCGCGCCGCAGACTTCTTCCAGCATGTCCTCGACCATCTGTGCCGAATCGGTGCGGGAAAGGCCTACGGCCTGGAAAACCGCCTCGGTCAGGTCGGCGCGGGTCAATGTATCCGTTGTCATGTTTTCGACTCTTTGAAGCCCCGCCAGAAACTAGGCCGGGAGCGATTTCCCGTCAACATCAAAGGGATAGACGGAACCCTTTATATCGAGCCAGAGGCTCCCAGCCATGGCGCGAGGAATTTTGGGACCTGACCAGGAGCGAGGAGCGATGTGGGCGTACAGTCCCATGAGCGACGAGCGACGCCGTCAGGACCCAAAAGCACCGCGCCGGCTACCACCTGATAAGCGCCGAACCCCAGGTAAACCCACCCCCCATCGCCTCCAGCATGATCAGATCGCCCTTCCTGATCCGCCCGTCCCGGACGGCGGTTTCGAGGGCCAGCGGCACCGAGGCGGCCGATGTGTTGCCATGCAGGGCCACGGTCGAAATCACCTTTTCCGAAGCAATGCCCAGCTTTTTGGCGGTCCCGTCCAGGATGCGCTGGTTGGCCTGGTGGGGCACGAACCAGTCAATGTCGGTCACGGCGATGCCCGCGGCCTCCGCCGAAGCGGTGATGGCGGCCGAAATGTTGGTGACGGCATGGCGGAACACCTCCCGCCCCTGCATGCGCAGGAACCCGGTGGTCCGGGTCGAGGACGGGCCGCCATCCACATAAAGCATGTCGTGCAGCCGCCCGTCGGAGAACAGCCTGGTGTTGAGTATGCCCGGGTCGAAATTGTCGCCCTTGCCGTCATAACCCTGCAGCACCACCGCGCCCGCGCCGTCGCCGAACAGCACACAGGTGGTGCGGTCGCTCCAGTCGAGCAACCGGCTCATGCTTTCCGCTCCGATCACCAGGACGGTTCCGGCCTGGCCGCCCCGGATCATGTTGTCGGCCACCGACAGGCCATAAATAAAGCCGGAACAGACCGCCTGCAGATCAAAGCCGGCGCCACGCGTCATGCCCAGCCTTGCCTGCACCATGGTGGCGGTGGCGGGAAAGGTTTCGTCGGGCGTGGTGGTGCAGCAGATCACCAGATCGAGCGCATCCGCCCCGATGCCGGCGTTTTTCAGCGCCGCCTGCGAAGCGGCCAGGGCCAGGTCCGAGGTCCTCTCGCCTTCCTTCACGATATGCCGCTGGCGGATGCCGGTGCGTTCGCGAATCCATTCATCCGAGGTGTCGACGCGCCTGGCCAGATCGTCATTGGTGACGATGGTGTCCGGCAGAGAAGCGCCAATACCGATGAAGCGGGTGCGGATCACGCCTGGCTCACGGATTCGGGCGTGCTTTGCGGGAAATTGAGGCGGGCACGGTCGGCGCGAATGCGCGAATTGATGTCGGCGCGGGCCATGCTGATCGCCATGTCCAGGGCGGCGGCGAAGCCGGTGGCGTCGGTGCCGCCGTGGCTTTTCACCACCAGCCCGCCCAGGCCCAGGAAAATGCCGCCATTGGCGGCGCGGGGATCCAGGCGGCGGCGAAGCGCCGTCAGGGCGCCGGAGGCGATGAAGGCCCCGATGCGGCCGAGCAGTGAGCGGGTCAGCGAGCGGCGCAGGAACTGGCCCACCAGCTTGGCGGTGCCTTCGGCGGTCTTGAGCGCGATATTGCCGGTGAAGCCGTCGGTCACCACCACGTCGACGGTGCCTTCGGCGATGTCATTGCCTTCGATGAAGCCGTGAAAGGCCAGCGGCAGGTTGCTGTTGCGCAAAATGTTGGCGGCTTCCTTGACGCCGTCATTGCCCTTCTGTTCCTCGGTGCCGACATTCAGAAGGCCCACGGTGGGCTTTTCCAGGCCCAGAATGACATGGGCAAAGGCCTCGCCCATGATGGCGAACTCCACCAGCTGTTCGGCGGTGGCGCTGACATTGGCGCCGCAATCCAGCACCACCGTCTGGCCGCGCAGGGTGGGCCAGATCGAGGCGATGGCGGGGCGCGAAATATTTTCGATGGTGCGCAGCTGGAACATGCTCATCGCCATTAGGGCGCCGGTGTTGCCGGCCGAGACCGCGACCTCGGCTTCCTTGTTCTTGACGCACTCGATGGCGCGCCACATCGAAGTGTTCTGGCCCCGGCGCAGCACGTGGCTGGGCTTGTCGGCCATGCTGACGCGCTCGGGCGCATGACGCACCGTCACCCGCTCGCGAAGCCTGGAGTGCCTGGCAAGAAGTTCGTTCAGTACCACCTCATCACCCGCCAGGATAAAACGCACGCCGGGGTGGCGCTGGGCAACGCGCAGCAGCGCGGTGATCACGATGCCGGGGCCGGCGTCACCGCCCATTGCGTCTATCGAGACGATCAGTTCGCGCGCCACCGGCACCCTTTCTCGGTTTGAGTAAGGGGGTTAGCTCTTCGCTTTGACGACTTCACGATCGGAATAATGGCCGCAGGCGCCGCAGACATGATGGGGACGCTTCGGCTCGCCGCATTTGGGGCAGTCGGCATGGGCCGGCACCGCCAGGGCATGGTGCGAACGGCGCATGTTCCGGCGCGACGGCGAGGTTTTTCGTTTTGGGACCGCCATGGCGGAATTCTCCTGAAAATAGCATAGGGCATGTAATGCAAGGGGGCGTGGGTAGCAGGAAAAGCAGCCCTCAGACAAGCCAAAAACACCGGCCTTGCCGTCCTCTGCCGGCCAATTAACCCCCGGATTTCAGGCCCTTAAGCACCGCGAAGGGGCTTTCCAGCTGGTCCTGCATCTCCTTCGGCGGGGCAAATTCCACCCCGGGGGCCCTGGGATAGGGATCGATGGCGAGCAGAAACTCTTCCACCAGGGGGCCGGCCAGGTCGTAATGCAGGCTGCCGATCTCCTCGGGGATTTCCTCCTCGCCGGGCGAGACAATGACTTCTTTTTCCTGGTCCCCACGGCGCAGGCTGGGTGTGTATTGCAACTCCCGGGTGAAAGTCCGGGCGATGTGCGCCGTCAGGGGTTCCAGCGTCACCACACAGGCCTGAATGATCCCGGCGGCAAGTTCATACTGAATCTCGAAGCGGGTCGGCGACAATTTCTTGAGGGCAATCCGGGCAGTGAATTGCGGCACCGCGAGAATCTCCGCCACTGCCGCCAGCGCGGCGCGTTGTTCTTCGCTGGCCGCAAGCGCGACTTCATCGCCCGTCTGTCCCAGCCGGCCCAGGTTATATGTCTGCGATAATGGAAGATCCTTCATTTTTTATGGCCTACCGCTTCGCTATTTGAGGCCGATGGCAGCGGCCCGAAATCCAGGGTGATATTTTCCATGTCCGAAGCGGCCAATGCGGCGCGCGCGCTTTTCACATAGGCCGCCAGGGTCCGCGCCCGCGCGTCAACCGCATGGCCGCGCCAGACATTGCGCGCCAGCGCCTCGGCCATTTTTTCGCTGCCATCCGCTGCCTCATAGGCGGCGAGCCGCCCGTAAAAAGCATTGGCAAGAGCCTTCATCCGGCGGCCCATGCCCATATCGCTGACACCCTGCTCGCGCAGCGCCTCGTCAAACCCCACAAAAAGCGCATCGGTCAGGGCCTGGGCGGCTTCGTCCCGGCCCGCCTCTTTCAGCCGCGCCAGCGCGGACCAGGCATGCAGCGCCACCAGATCGAAACGCCCGTCCAGCGTATCGGGCACGCCCAGTCTCTCGAAAAAGCAGCGCTCCCTGGCACGGCTAACCAGCTGGCGTTCCAGGGCCCGGCCCAGTTCCCGCCGGGCGGCGGATTTTCTTAACAAATTCAACATGAACCGCCGCTCCTGGCGCGTTGCTCTTGCAACCTTTTCGAGGCAAGGCTAGCACATCGGCCATGCCCTTTAGAATTCTCATCCTTTGCGCTGTCGCCCTGCTGATCGCCTGCACCCCTGTCGTCAACCAGCGCGGCTATCTGGAGGACAAGGATCTGGAAGCCAGCATCAAGGCCGGCGCCGATACCAAGACCAGCGTGCAGGACAAGCTGGGCTACGCCTCCACCACCGCGACCTTCGGCGGTGACGTCTGGTACTATATTTCCCAGACGGAAAAACAGGTCGCCTTCTTCACCCCCACCGTCCAGCAGCGCAGTATCCTGGCGGTCTATTTCGACAAGACCGGCAAAGTCGCCAATATGCAGCATTATGCCCTGACGCAAGGCCATCTCATCAGTCTGGAAAGCCGCACCACGCCGGCGCGTGGCCGGGAAATGACCTTCCTGCAGCAATTGCTGAACGCCACGCCGGCCAGCCAGACCGGGATGCAACAGACCAATCCGGGCGGCGGCGCGCCGTAAGTTTAAGTTCTAAAAAATGGTCCCACTTTTAACCCGAACCGGGTTGGCGGAATTTAGCCAAAGCCCAATCGCAACAAGTATCGGGAATACCGCCCGGCCAGCAACGATTTTCAGCAAAGAAGGCGCGAGGTATTGCGAATTGCCAATAGTTTGCAATCCCTGTTCAACGACAAGGGCAATCGAGCCGGTCACAAAAGCCAAAACGAACCAGCGTATGGACCTTCGCCCGCTTCGGATTAACTCAAAGGCGGAAATCACATACAGACTTCCCGCGACAAGGGACGTCAGCTGCACCGTCATGGGAAGCGCGGGCCAGGAAATGCACATGGTTCTCTCGATTGGAAAGAATGCCAACAGCTGTAAAGCAGGTTTTGAAAGCTGCAGATAGCAAAGGAGCGCCTGAACCGGACCGAGAAAATTTTCGCACGAAAAATAAAGAATCAGCGTGGCAAGAAAAATTCTGGCCGCGCCTTTGAAAAAATCCACAGTCTTGGTTATCTCCAAATAACTCGCGAACACGCAACCTAAAGCCCAATTCAAGGCACTCCAATCATTTTGAATGTGTTGAGCTTCCTGTTCCATCCCGTCAGCCCAGAACGCCCTCCTCTTAAAAAGGGTGCGTTTCGCGTGAGCGGAAAGCATTAGTGCCATGTGTCTAGGAATTGATCTGTGCGCGCTCATGCGGTAGCTCCACCCAACTTGGGCCGAAGCATGAGCTTAGCGTCTTTTGCTTGTGAGGCTTGCGCAAAAGAAACGCCACTAGCCGTTAGGCGATACGCGTGCCGCGATGGCTTTCCAGGCCGCTCCGGCTCTTCCCATTTTGCCTCAAGGAATCCCTGATCGCTTAGACGGATCAGTAACGGGTAAAGCGTTCCCGACAGAAGGTTTGTCTGACGGGACAATTCATACCCGTAACGCCATTCATGTGGCGTTTTAAGCATTTCCTGAAACAGCAAGCGCGCCTGTTTGGAGGCGTTGGGCGTTCGTCCCATTGAGTAACTCTACATATATAGAATAATCTGTCAACGGTGTCGAAGGGTCTTCCTTCGCCCTTTGAACTTCGCTTCATGCCCAAATTGACAACGGGGGATGCAAATGACACGTCGGCAAATTCTTGTGGGTCTCGGTACATTGGTATTAGTTGTACTTTCCATCAGCGCTTGGTTTTTACTTTCGCCGTCGCCCGACATTGCCACGGCTACTTCGACAGACAATCCCGGCTTTGTCCTATCCGCCGATGACCGAAGTTTGGGAAACCCCAAAGCTCCGATAGTTCTTATCGAGTATGGCGCACTAACTTGTCCGCATTGCGCAGCGTTTGAGATGCAATATTTTCTGGTGCTGAAGGCCAACTATATCGACACTGGAAAAGTTCTGTATGTCTTCCGTGTATATCCGGTCCATCCGGGTGACGGGCCAGCCGAGAAACTCGCCAGTTGTTTACCTAAAGATAGATATTTGGGCTTCATTGACCTCTTGTTCCGGAACCAGCCCAAATGGGATGCGGACGATTATCCAGAAGCGGACATCCATGCCGGTTTGATTCAGATGGGTAGAATTGCAGGCATGAGCGAAGCCCAAATTGATGCCTGCATTACAAGCACCGCGGAAGACGATCGTATCAACAAAGTGGGAGCAGATGGCGAGGCACGATATCACCTCACCGGCACGCCGACTTTCGTGGTTGATGGGGTGCCGGGGCCCGGGGGAGAACCATGGTCAAGCGTGCAACGACGTTTGGACGCCGCGCTTATTGCCAAAAACGCAGCGCACTGATTGGTGAAACTGGATGACGGACGGTGCCGTATCGTGATGGCCTGAATAAAAAGCGCGGGCTTTTCGGCCCGCGCTCCTTTTTATTTCTATACGCACCTCGCTCCGCCTGGTGCAAGGCCCGGCCCTTCGCTTACGCTGCGGGCGTTCGTCGCTTTCGCAGGTCCGTGCGGCACTCGAAACCGTCCACTGGACGGTTTCGAGTGCCGCACACCTGCTCACGCGCTCCGCGCGCCGCTCCTCACCCCAAATGCGCCAGAACCGCCAGGAGAAGCAGCGCCACGATGTTGGTGATCTTGATCATCGGATTGACCGCCGGGCCGGCAGTGTCCTTGTAGGGATCACCCACCGTGTCGCCGGTCACCGCGGCCTTGTGGGCATCAGAGCCCTTGCCGCCATAATGGCCGTCCTCGATATACTTTTTGGCATTGTCCCAGGCGCCGCCGCCCGAGGTCATCGAGATCGCCACGAACAATCCCGTGACGATCACCCCCATCAGCATGGCGCCAAGAGCGTTGAAGGCCTGGGTCTTGCCCGCAATCGCGTTCACCAGGGCGAATAGCGCAATGGGCGAAAACACCGGCAGCATGGAAGGGAGCACCATTTCCTTGATCGCCGCCTTGGTCAGAAGATCCACCGCCCTGGCATAATCGGGCTTCTGGGTGCCCTTCATGATGCCCGGCATTTCGCGGAACTGGCGGCGCACTTCTTCCACCACCGAACTGGCGGCGCGGCCCACCGCCGTCATCGCCATGCCGCCAAACAAATAGGGCAACAACCCGCCGAACAGCAGGCCGACAACGACCCAGGGCTCGGACAGGCTGAAGGTCGGTTGCGTCAGGCCGGCGAAGAAGCCGGTGGCCTGGTTGGCGAAATGCTTAAGGTCCTGGGTATAGGCGGCGAACAGAACCAGCGCGCCGAGGCCCGCGGAACCGATGGCATAGCCCTTGGTGACGGCTTTGGTGGTGTTGCCGACCGCGTCCAGCGCGTCGGTGGTCTTGCGCACATCGCCTTGCAGGCCCGCCATTTCGGCAATGCCGCCGGCATTGTCGGTGACCGGACCGAAGGCATCCAGCGCCACCACCATGCCGCAAAGCGACAGCATCGTGCTGACCGCAATGGCAATGCCGAACAGGCCCGCCAGGGAGTAGGTCACGATGATGCCGACGCAGATTACCAGGGCCACCGGCGCGGTGGATTCCATCGATATCGCCAGGCCCTGGATCACATTGGTGCCATGGCCGGTGACCGAGGATTTGGCGATCGATTGCACCGGACGGAAATTGGTGCCGGTATAATATTCGGTGATCACAATCAGCGCCCCGGTGACGGCCAGGCCGACCACGCCGCACCAGAACAGGGCCATGCCGGTGTAGGAGGAAGCGCCGCTGGTCAGCGGGGTATCCATCCCGATCAGCCAGTTGGTGAGCGGCCACAATCCGATCAGGGACAGCACCATGGTCGTGATGACGCCCTTGTAAAGCGCGCCCATGATGTTTTTGGAAGCGCCAAGGCGCACGAAGAAGGTGCCGATGATCGAGGTGATGATGCTCATGGCGGCGATGGCCAGCGGATAGAGCATCAGCGCCAGTTTCTGTTCACCGGTGAAATACAGATAGGCCAACACCATAGTGGCGACCGTCGTCACCGCGAAGGTCTCGAACAGGTCGGCCGCCATGCCGGCGCAGTCGCCGACATTGTCGCCCACATTGTCGGCGATGGTGGCCGGGTTGCGCGGATCGTCTTCGGGAATGCCCGCTTCGACCTTGCCCACCATATCGCCGCCAACATCGGCGCCCTTGGTGAAAATGCCGCCGCCCAGACGGGCGAAGATCGAGATCAGCGAGGCGCCGAAGATCAGCCCCGTCAGGGAATCCTTGATGATCAATCCCTGGTCCGCATTGTTCGGATCAAGACCGAGACCGGCCGTCAGCAACGCATAATAGCCCGCCACTGCCAAGAGGCCCAGGCCCACCACCAGCATGCCGGTGACGGCGCCGGCGCGGAACGCCACCGACAACCCCTGCGCCAGTCCGGTGCGGGAGGCCTCCGCGGTGCGTACATTCGCCCGCACCGAGACATACATGCCGACATAACCGGCGGCGCCCGACGCTACGGCGCCGACCAGGAAACCAAGCGCCATCTGCCAGCCAAAAACCGCGAAGGCAAGAATGAAGATCACCACGCCGACCATGGCGATGGTGGCGTATTGGCGGTTGAGATAGGCGCGCGCGCCTTCCTGAATCGCAGCGGCGATTTCCTGCATGCGGGCATTGCCGGCCGACAAGCTGAGGACGGAGCGGATCGTCCAAACGCCATAGGCGAGCGCCAGCACGCCGCAAAGAAGAATGATGGACAGTTCGGAGTTCATGGATAATCCCTCGTGAAATGACAGTGGGTCGGTGCGCCGGTCCCAGACGTCATGCTAAGGGGCCGGCAGCGCCGATCCCCATGGCCGGGCGCCGCGTTATTGCCGGGCGCACCGCTTCAAGGGCGGCGGAGAGGTAGCAAAAGCCCCCTGTTCAAGCAACCATGCTTTTGAGACAAAAGTCCCGTTTACCGGGATTTCAGCCACCCTTTTTAGTGTTTCCGGCCGGCTTGGCGGCCGAATCGGGGGATGGCGGCGGGGTGTTCAAGGCAGGAGTCTCGACGGGATGCAGCGGCGCGATCTGGACCTGGACAATGCCGATGGAGGCCACCTTGCCGGCGCCCATGATCCGCTTGGCGTCGGCCAGCAGGCGCGTCGCCAACGTCGCCTGATCCACCGTCGCCGGATCGCCGGGTTTGGCGATGCTGGCGCCGTTGACGTCGCGCACAAATGCGTCCTGGACAAAGGCCAGCTTGTCGCGCACCGCCAACGCGTTGGTATCGCTGGTCGCGGTCAAGAGCGTCGAGATATAGGCATAGCCGGAGAGTTTGCCGTCGGCCCCCGTCATCGGCGCCATCAGATAGGGCATGTCCACATTGGTGCCGGGCGCGCCTTTGGCGGGTTCCCCGGCAAAGGCCGGAACCGACAGGGCGAGCAGAAGCAATGCTGTCAGGGACGAACGCATGGCCGCCAGAATTGCAAAACAGGGTTAGCGAAGTGTTAAGAAGACCGCCGCCCCTCCTGTCATTCCCGCACCCCGGTCCGCGCGAGGCGCGGCCGGAGTGTAAACTCCAGCGGGAGTCCAGCTTGACGGTTTACTGTTCAGAAGTGGCGATAGCCGGGTTTTGAGACATTGTACGACTCGCCATGCAGAAGCAGTTCCACATCCTGCCCTGTCGTGACGGTGCCGATACACGTGACGCTCACCCCCGTGTTCCTGGACGCGAATTGAATCTTGCTATCCATGGCCGGATTGGCGGTAAAGGCGATCTGGTAGTCATCACCTGCCGTCACCGCGCGCCCAATGGCGTCCATGCCCTCGCCCCACAAAGCGCGCAAAGCGTCCGTTCGCGGAATCTTCTCGCCAAACAGCTGAATCCCGACACCGGAGCCTGCCGCGATATGACCAAGATCAGCGATAAGCCCGTCCGAAACATCCACCGATGCCGACGCCAGTTCGCGCAGCGCCGCACCGAATACCACTGGCGGCTCGGGCAATTGATAACGCCCCGTAAGATGATCGCGCTGAGTTTCCGTCAGGGCATGCTTCTCGCGCTTGAAAATGGCAAGCCCGCCGCCGCTGTCACCGATCGTGCCTGTAACATACACGGCGTCCCCTGCCCGCGCGCCGCTGCGTTTGACCATCCGTCCTTCCGGCACAAAGCCGAAGGCGGTGATGGTTATGGCAAGCGGACCTTCCGCCCGGCTGGTGTCGCCGCCCAGAAGCGAAATGCCATAAGTCTTCTGATCTTCCGCCAGGCCGGCGGCGAAGGCAGTTAGCCAATCCAAGGTCACGCTCACTGGCAAAGACAGGCTGAGAAGATAGTAAGCCGGTTCAGCTCCCTTGGCGGCCAGATCGGAAAGATTTACCCGCAGCGCTTTTTGTGCGATGGCTCCGGCGGGATCGAAGGCAAAAAAATCAGTGCCTTCCGCGATCTGGTCGATGGTGACGATGAGATCGAAACCCGGCCGCGCCGCAATCGCTGCCGCGTCGTCCTTGAGGCCGAACGCACCAGGTGCAACAGCCAGAGGCGCAAAAATCTCGGCGATGATTTCAAATTCATCCATCGCCTTATCCTGTCAGAATTCCAGTTCGCCGTCGGGAACGGGCAGGCCGAATTCCTTCGCCCGTTTCAGGCGCGCCGTATTATCCAATGTGGCATTGATGAAGCCCGGCTCGTCCCCGGAAAAAAAAACCCGCGCCAGGCCGACATATTCGTCTATCACCACCTTGGCGGGAACGTCGCGCCGCGCGATCAGCTCGAAACAGGCGGCGCGCAGAATGGCGCGCAGGATGGAATCCATCCGCGCCAGGGTCCATTTGTCCGACAGCAGCGCTGCGATGGTCCGGTCAATTTCCACCTGGTGCCGGGGCACGCCCGTCACGATCACGGAAAAGAATTCCGCATCGGGATTGTCGGAGAATTCCTCAAAACGGTGGGTGATGAATTCCTCGGCCACTTCTTCCGCGCCCGTACCCGCCAGCTCCATCTGGTACAGCGCCTGCACGGCCGCCATTCGGGCCGCATGGCGGGCGTCATGGCCGGAAGACGAAGCGCCACTCATGTCCCAAGCCGGGCGCGCCACTGCATCAGGGCAAGGCAGGCGCGCGCCGCGTCCCCGCCCGCGTCGATGCGTGAAATTTCGGCCATGCGCAGGGCCTCTTCTTCGCTTTCGGCGGCCACCACGCCGTTGCCGATGCACAGGCGATGCTCGACCCCCAGCTGCATCAACCCGCGGCTGCATTCCGCCGCGATCATTTCGAAGTGAAAACTGCCCGTCTTGAGCACGCAGCCCAGGGCGACATAGCCGTCAAAGCGGCGGGACGCCGCCAGGGCGATGGCGGGAGGAATTTCCAGCGCGCCCGGCACCGACAGGCGTTCGAAATTCGCGCTGGCATTTTCCAGCGCCGCGATGGCGCCGTCCACCAGCGCATCGGCGACGCTTTCATGATAGCGCGCCTCGACAATCAGGACCCTCATGAAGCCTTATCGTCGCCTTCCAACTCGCCGATCAGCGCCTCGAAATCCCGCGTCTCGCGGAAATTGCGATAGACCGAGGCGAAGCGCACATAGGCAACCTTGTCCAGCGAGGCCAGCGCCTGCATCACCAGCTCGCCGATCATGTTGGCGGGAATTTCATTCTCGCCCATGGATTCCAGGCGGCGGACAATGCCGGTGATCATGCGGTCCACCCGCTCGCGCTCCACCGGGCGCTTGCGCAAGGCGTGATTGATGGAACGCTCCAGCTTGTCGCGGTCGAAGGCCTCGCGGCGGCCGTTCTTCTTGACCACGATCAGCTCGCGCAGCTGGACCCGCTCGAAAGTGGTGAACCGCCCGCCGCATTCCGGGCAGTGGCGGCGGCGGCGGATGGCGGAATTGTCCTCGGAAGGACGGCTGTCCTTCACCTGGCTGTCGTCATGGCCGCAAAAGGGGCATCGCATGTCAGGCCCTCATGGATAGATCGGGAAGCGGCGGCACAGGTCGCTGACCTTGGCGCGAACCCGCGCCTCGGCTTCCGGATCGCCCTCTTCGTGGTTCTTGTTGGAAAGGCCATCCACCACGTCCACGATCAGCCTGGCGATTTCGCGGAATTCGGAAACGCCGAAACCGCGGGTGGTGCCGGCGGGCGTGCCAAGGCGGATGCCGGAGGTGACGAAAGGCTTTTCGGGGTCGAAGGGAATGGCGTTCTTGTTGCAGGTGATATAGGCGCGGTCGAGCGCCTTTTCGGTGAATTTGCCGTTGGCGTGCTTGGGGCGCAAATCCACCAGCATCAGGTGGTTGTCGGTGCCGCCCGAAACTATGTCGAGACCGTGCGCCTTCAGTTCCTCGGCCAGGGCCTTGGCGTTCTCGACCACATTCCTGGCATAGATCTTGAAGTCTGGCTTCAGCGCCTCGCCGAAGGCCACGGCCTTGGCGGCGATCACATGCATCAGGGGACCGCCCTGCAGGCCGGGGAAGATCGCCGAGTTGATCTTCTTGGCCATCGCCTCGTCATCGCTGAGGATCAACCCGCCGCGCGGACCGCGCAGGGATTTGTGGGTGGTGGACGTCACCACATGGGCATGCGGCAGGGGATTGGGGTGCACTCCGCCTGCCACCAGGCCAGCGAAATGGGCCATGTCCACCATCAGGACGGCGCCGATTTCGTCGGCGATTTCGCGGAAGCGTTTGAAGTCCCAGAAGCGCGAATAGGCGGTGCCGCCCGCAATGATCAGTTTGGGCTTGTGCTGGCGGGCGAGAGAAGCAACCTCATCCATGTCGAGACGCTGATCGTCGCGCCTGACGCCATAGGACACCGGCTTGAACCATTTGCCCGACATGTTGACCGGGGAGCCATGGGTGAGATGGCCGCCCGCCGCTAGGTCCAGGCCCATGAAGACATCGCCGGGATTGAGCAGGGCCAGAAACACCGCCTGGTTCATCTGGCTGCCGGAATTGGGCTGGACATTGGCGAAGCCGGCGCCGAACAGTTTCTTGGCGCGCTCGATCGCCAGAGTCTCGATCACGTCCATGAATTCGCAGCCGCCATAATAGCGCTTGCCGGGATAGCCTTCGGCGTATTTGTTGGTCAGCACCGAGCCTTGGGCTTCCAGCACCGCCCGAGAGACGATGTTCTCGGAGGCGATCAGCTCGATCTTGCCCTGCTGGCGGGACAATTCATCGGCAATGCCGCGCGCGATCTGCGGATCCGCTTCGGCCAGGCTTTTCGTGAAAAATCCGGAATTTCCGGGAGCGTTCGCCGCCGCCGACATTACCCACCTCTTTTTGCTGGCCGTTCCATCTTGATGGGCACGGCAGGAGTGGCGATTTACCCCTTCCCCGCCACCAAATCTAGCGCTCTGGCGCACGCCTTCTGGCGGGCGGGGAAATCCCGCGGAAAGGCTGGTTTTTGAGGAATTTCTCAAGCAAAAACACGTCTATATTGGAAAAACCAAAGAAATCGGCAGAATAGGCAAGCAGAGAATCAGTAAAAGCGCGCCATGGACCAGAAATCAGACGACGAAATCCTCAAACAGGTGACCGAGATCGTCGCCGCCTATGTCAGCAAGAATGAAGTCGCCGCCGCCGATCTGCCGGCGCTGATCAAGAGCGTGCATGCGACGCTGGGCGGTTTTATGGGGGGCGAAGCCGCCGGTCCCGGCAAGCCGCCCGCCGTGCCGGTGAAAAAATCGGTGACGCCGGATTTCATCATCTGCCTGGAAGACGGCCGCAAGCTGAAAATGCTGAAACGCTATCTGCGCGCACGCTATGGCATGACGCCCGACGTCTATCGCGCCAAATGGAACCTGCCCGCCGACTATCCCATGACCGCGCCCAACTATGCCGCCAAGCGCAGCGAATTCGCCAAGCAGATCGGGCTGGGCAAGCCCGTGAAAAAGAAACGCTAGATTTTTTTCTTTTCCAGCATGTATTTCAGCTTGCGCACCGCGCCCTGGGCCAGGGCCGCGCGCGCGGCATTAGCCGGTCCGACAATACTGGCCTCGACACCGCTGGCGGAATGAATCGCGGTCGCCTTGATGGCGTTACCAAGCACGACAAATTCAATCAGAATCTCGTCCTTCTCAGACAATTCAGGCGGCGCGCGAGAGACGAAGCGCGTCCCACACGATGATCACCGCATCCACCAGCGCCTGCATCATGGCGTCGTTATGCGCCGGGGACGGGGTGAAGCGCAGCCGCTCGGTGCCGCGCGGCACGGTGGGATAATTGATCGGCTGCACATACATGCCGTGGTCGGTCAAAAGCGCGTCGGCGACTTTCTTGCACAGCGCCGCATCGCCCACGAACAGCGGCACGATATGGCTGGGGCTTTCCATCACCGGCAGGCCGGCCTTGGCCAGCATGGTCTTGAGGGTGGCGGCGCGTTCGGCCAGCGCCTCGCGTTCGCTATCGCTTTGTTTGAGGTGCCGGATGGACGCCAGGGCGCCCGCCGCCAGCACCGGCGCGATCGAGGTGGTGAAAATAAAGCCCGGTGCGAAAGAGCGGATGCAATCCACCAGGTCGGCACTGGCGGCGATATAACCGCCCATCACGCCATAGGCCTTGGCCAGGGTGCCTTCCACGATATCGATACGGTCCATCGAACCGTCGCGGGCGGCAACGCCGGCGCCGCGCGGGCCATAAAGGCCGACGCCATGGACTTCATCGATATAGGTGAGAGCGCCATATTTCTCAGCCAGATCGCAGATCGCGTTGGTCGAGGCAAAATTGCCTTCCATCGAATAAACGCCTTCAAAGGCGATCAGCTTGGGGGCCGATGGATTGGCGGCCGCCAGCAATTCTTCCAGATGCGCCATGTCGTTATGGCGATAGACGTATTTGACGGTGCCGCCATGGCGGATGCCTTCGATCATCGAGGCATGGTTGAATTCGTCTGAAAAGATGATCAAGCCAGGCAGGATCTTGGCCAGGGTCGACAGCGTGGCGTCGTTGGAGACAAAGCCGGAGGTGAAAAGCAGCGCCGCTTCCTTGCCATGCAGGTCGGCCAGCTCGCGTTCCAGTTCGACATGGTAATGGCTGGTGCCGGAAATGTTGCGGGTACCGCCCGAGCCGGCGCCCACCTTGTCCAGCGCCTCATGCATGGCAGCGAGCACCTTGGGATGCTGGCCCATGTTCAGATAGTCGTTGCTGCACCAGACCGTGATCGGCCGCTTGGCGCTGTCGGTATAGGCGTCAGCCTTGGGATAGGCCCCGCGTTCGCGCATGATATCGGCGAATACCCTATAGCGGCCCTCCCGCTTCAGGGCCGCCAGCGCGGCTTGAAAACCCGAACGATAGGAAAATGCCATACGAACGCTGCCCTTGCTGGCCTGGTCGCGGGGGACAATACCCCATCGCAAGCCGTTGAACCCCCGCAATTTGTCACAGATTCCCCGATCCGGAACCGCTTTTCTTTGCGCTGGATCATGGCGGCGAAACTTATTTCACCGCTTTTTGCGATTCACTCGCAACTGTAGCCCATGTTTTTATCGCGCGAGCGCCGTCACGGCGCCAGGGAAACCGCCGCATTGACCGCCATGGCGATGAAGACGGTGTTGATAAAAAAGGACACCACGCCATGGCCCAGCACCGCCTTGCGCATCACGCTGGTCTTCACCTGGACGTCGGACACCTGGCAGGTCATGCCGATGACAAAAGAGAAATAGAGAAAGTCCCAGGCGCAGGGCCGCTCGTCACCGGGAAAATACAGGTCTCCGCTATCGTCTGCGATGGTCCGCGGATCATCGAAATAATGCAGGTTGGCGTAGTGGAACGCCATCACCGCATGCAGCACAAACCAGCCCAAAAGCGCGCCCGCCCCCGCCATCGCCAGGGCGGGAATATCCAGATCCTGTTTTCTGGCAATCGCCTCGAACACCGCGGCGCAGAAAAAACCCATGGTGACGACTGTGATCAGCACCACAATCACAATGCCTTCATCCTCGCTTTTGGCGCGCTGCTGGAGGTCCTTGGCGGTCTGGCCCGCGATCATCACCCAGCAAAGAACCAGGAAAATGGCATAAAAGGCGTCGCCGGCCGCGAGCGCGGGCACGCGAACACCTACCCCGCGCGCAACCGCATAGGCCAGCCCGCCGCACGCGATGGCGGAAAAAAAGCGCACATGATGGCCGAAGATGGCGGCGAGACGCTTGGGCATCGCCGGAGAAAATAGCTGAGTCGTTGCCAAACACCGACGCTTACGCGCGGGGATTTTTGTGAACTGGGCAGAAGCCAGGAGCGATGTGGACTTTTAACGTCCATGAGCGACGAGCGACGGTCAATCAGCGGCCGCTGATTGACGGGACCAAAAAGACCGCGCGTGGCCTAGAGACGGAATCGGACCTGGTCAATCCAAAAGCGTTCCATGCGCTTCAGGGTGACATTCATCGACTCCATGTCGGCTGAAGCAACATTGCCCACAGGCTCCAGCGACGACAGATGGCGGTCGAACAATTCGCGCAGCATGTCGCGCACCGCTTCGCCCTTGCCGGTCAGGCGCACCAGCACCGAGCGGCGATCGGCTTCCGAACGCTCATGATGGATGTAGCCGCTTTCGACCAGTTTCTTGAGATTATAGGAAACATTGGAACCGAGATAATGGCCCCTGGTGCGCAATTCTCCCGCGGTCAATTCCTGGTCGCCGACATTGAACAGCAGCAACGCCTGGACCGAATTGATCTCGCGCTCGTCGCGCCGATCCAGTTCGTCCTTGATCACGTCGAGAAGCTGGCGATGGAGCCGCTCCACCAGGTTAAGGGCTTCCAGATAATGTTTGCGAATAGTCGCCACGCTTTCCAGCGCATCTGATACCCGCGGTTTTGCCAATGCCGTCATTCTACACCCACCCCCCGCGTTTTGCGGGATCCAAATTGTCTATTGCGGGCAGATTAGGTGAGACGGGTTAAGGGGGGGTAAAATGCGCGCAATTTGTCGTGCATTCGCCGGGAGTTCCGCACATCGCAAAAAACATGAACAACAAAAAGTAAAATTGGCGGTCTTAAATATTCTGGAAGGTGAGTTCCTGCGCCCCCAGGGCCGCGAAATATCCCGCAATTTCGGCCTCCCCAACCGCGGCCAGTGAGGCCGGCCGCCAGCCCGGGCGCCCATCCTTGTCGATCAGCGTGGCGCGAACGCCTTCGCGAAAATCATGCGCCATCACCGCGCGCGCGGCGACGCGGTATTCCATTTTAAGACTTTCCTGGAGAGTCTTGCCTTTGGCCTGACGGAGGCAACGGAAAATAAATTTGAGCGCGCTGGGAGAGCGGGCGCGCATCGCCGCCGCGCTGGCGGCGGCGAATTCACCGCCGTCGCGGTCGAGCCGCTCCAATATTGCTTCCACCGAACGCGCCCCGAAAAGAACATCCATGCGGGACTGCTCCTTCATCAACGGCGAGGGCGGCGGCCGAAAGACGAACGGAGCAATCGCGGCATCGGGATTTTCGCCGTCCGCCAGCGCCATCAGCAGCGCATCGTGATCCTTGGCCTTCACCGCATGCGTAAAGAGCCCCAGCGCCATGGCGTCACCCAGCCCAATGCGCGCGCCGGTAAGGGCCAGATGCATTCCGGTCTCGCCGGGGCAGCGGGAGAGAAAATGCGTGGCACCGATATCGGTGACAAATCCGATGCCGGACTCCGGCATGGCGAAGACCAGCGTATCATCGGCCAGGCGGTGGCTGCCATGCACCGAGACCCCTGCCCCGCCGCCCATCACAATGCCCTGGGTCAGCGCCACATAAGGCTTGGGATAGCCGCCAATCATCGCGTTGAGGCGATATTCGTCTGCGAGAAATTTCTTCGCCAAGGATGTGCCGGCGATATTGGACTCGACCATGGCGCGGATGTCGCCGCCGGCGCAGAATGCCTTGTGGCCGGCGCCCCGGATCGCCACCGTCTTCACGTTCTTGTCATGCGCCCATTGCGCCAGCGTTTTGGCCATCCCGATGCACATGCCATGGGTCAGGGCGTTCAGGGCCTTGGGACGATTAAGGGTAATCAGCCCCAGCGCGCCCCGCTTTTCGAATATAATATGCGGCTCTTGCTCCATGGCCCATGAATACCATAAGAAAAAGCCATGAGCGCCTATCCTCATTTGCGGATGCGAAGGCACGGAGCGTCGGCCAGGAAAAGTGTGGGCGGTTTTCCGAGCGGCGCCGGAGGCGCCCTTAAAATAAGGGCGCATCCGCGCCCGGGCCGCGCGACCATTAAAAAAGGCAGGCGCCCATGACGGCCTATCCGCAACTTCGAATGCGGCGCCTGCGCCGGCACGACTGGACGCGCCGGCTGGTGGCGGAAAATTCCCTGTCGGCGGCGGACCTGATCTGGCCGCTCTTCGTGATCGAGGGCGAAAACCAGCGCCAGTCCATCGCTTCGATGCCGGGTGTGGAGCGGCTTTCCATCGACCTCGCCATGGCGGCGGCGAAGGAGGCGGCGGGTTTCGGCATTCCGGTGATCGCGCTTTTTCCCAATATCGATGCGTCGCTTAAAAGCGATGACGGGCGCGAGGCGGTCAACCGCGACAATCTGGTCTGCCGCACCGTGCGCGCGATAAAGAAAGCCGTGCCGCAGATCGGCATCCTGTGCGACGTGGCGCTCGATCCTTATACCAGCCATGGTCATGACGGGCTGATCCGCGATGACGATGTGCATAATGACTCCACGCTCGCGGTATTGGTGAAACAGGCGCTGGTGCAGGCCGACGCCGGTTGCGACATCATCGCGCCGTCCGACATGATGGATGGCCGCGTCGGCGCCATTCGCGCCGCGCTGGAAGCCGGCGGTCACCACAATGTGCTGATCATGGCCTATGCCGCCAAATATGCCTCGGCTTTTTACGGACCTTTCCGCGACGCGGTGGGCAGCGCCAAGCCCCAAAGTCTTCCTGGAATAAAGGCCGGCGACAAGCGCAGCTACCAGATGGACCCGGCCAACAGCGACGAAGCCCTGCGCGAGGTCGCGCTGGACCTGGAAGAAGGCGCCGACATGGTGATGATCAAGCCGGGCATGCCCTATCTCGACATTGTGCGCCAGGTGAAGGACCGGTTCGGCGTGCCGACCTTCGCCTATCAGGTGTCGGGCGAATATTCGATGCTGTCGGCGGCCATCGAGAGAGGCTGGCTTGACCGCGACCGCGCCATCCTGGAATCCCTGACCGGATTCAAGCGCGCCGGCGCCAGCGGAATTCTCACTTACTTCGCGCTGGAAGCAGCCAGGCTGCTCAGTCGCGCTTCGTAGAAAAAAGACTTCTCAGCAGAATCTCTGACCGGCCCGGCAGCACATGCAGGCCCGAACGGCGCTGCCCCAGATCGATCACATTCTCCAGCACCAGCATGGCCAGGCCATGCACCGCCGCCCACACCGCCAGGCCGAGATTGGGGTCGGATAAGGCCGCGCCGATCTCGGTGCCGATGGCCTCGGCCGCGACACCCAGGGCCGGAAACTTCTCGCGGTGCGGAAGCTGCGGCCCGAACATCAGCCGCGCCACGGCCGGGCGCTTGGCGACAAAGCGCATATAGGCGGCGCCGATATTGGCGATGCGTTCGGATTCCGGCCCGCCCACCTTGCCCGCCTCGACAATGAATTGGCGCAGCTCCGCGAACCCTTCCAGCCCCAGTTCAACCAGCAACGCCTCATGATTGGGAAAATGCCGATAGGGCGCGGCATGGCTGACGCCGGCCCGGCGCGCCACCGCCCGCAAGGTCAACGCATTCAGGTCTTTTTCTTCCAGGATGGCGCGCGCCGCCTCCAGCAGGCCGTTGCGAAGATCGCCATGGTGATAGGCCTTGTCCGCTCCGCCGCGCCGGCCGCCTGACTGTGGCTGGGAAACCTGATCGTTGGATGTGTCATTCATGCCAATACCTTCTATGAGCTACTTTGTACTGAACTGTGTCGAAAGTTTAATATTTCGTGCTGGCGCGTTCCTGCCGCGCGAAAAGGCTGGAGGTATCCCAGCGCTTGCCCCCCATATTCTCAATCTCGGCGTAAAACTGGTCGATCAGCCCGGTAACGGGCAGGCTGGTGCCGTTGCGCCTCGCCTCATCCAGCACAATGGAAAGATCCTTGCGCATCCATTCCACGGCGAAACCATGATTGTACTGGCCCGCCGCCATGGTCTTGTAGCGATTGTCCATTTGCCAGCTTTGCGCCGCGCCCTTGGAAATCACCTCCACCACTTTTTCGATGTCCAGACCGGCAGCCCGGGCGAAGGAAAATCCTTCCGCCAGGCCCTGCACCACCGCGCCGAAACAGATCTGGTTGATCATCTTGGTGATCTGGCCGGACCCTGAAGGTCCCAACAGACGCGACTGTTTGGCATAGACGCCGAACACCGGTTCGGCCCTGGCATAGGCCTCTTCCGTGCCGCCGCACATGATGGTGAGCTTGCCGTTGACCGCGCCCGCCTCGCCGCCGGAAACCGGGGCGTCGAGGAACGCAAAACCCGCTTCCTCCGCCGCCGCCGACAATTCGCGGGCGATGGTGGCCGAGGCCGTGGTGTGGTCCACGAACAAGGCGCCCTTTTTCATGGCCGCGAAGGCGCCGTCGCTTTTTTTGTTTTCCGGCCCAAGCGTCACCTCCCGCAAATCAGCGTCCCGGCCGACGCAGCAGAACACCATGTCCTGATCCCTGGCGGCCGCCGCGGGCGTTGCCGCCGCAGCGCCGCCATATTCGCCTACCCATTTCTGGGCACGGGCCGGCGAACGATTGAACACCGTCACCGCATGTCCGGCTTTGCTGAGATGACCGGCCATGGGATAGCCCATGACGCCCAGTCCGATAAAAGAGACTTTCATTCAATCCACCGCTTCTATTTCCGACTTCGGCAGAACGGCCGCGAAGACCGGGCGTTTCATCATCCAGATCACGAAAAAGACGGGCAGGGAAATATAGAACATGAACAGGAAATCGTTGGCGTAGGCCTGAACCATCGAGCGGTATTGGATCAACCCGTTGAGGTTGCCCATGCCGAAAGGAATCAGCGGGTTCATGAACATGGATTCGGCATTGACGCCGAGGGCGCGATTGAACGGTGCGGCATAATGGGAAAGCTGGGCATGAATCGTCTGAACGCTCGACGCCAGGATGCTGGTGGTCAGCGACACGCCAAAGGCGCTGCCGATATTGCGCATCAGGTTGGTGAGGCCCGCGCCGTCGGTGCGAAATTGCGGCCCGAGGGTGGCGAAAGCCACCAGATTCATCGGCACGAACACCAGCCCCATGCCGATGCCCTGAATAAAGGTGACAATGAAAATCTGGCCGTTGCCGATCGACGGCGTCCAGCTTGTCATGTCCCACAGCGACCACAGCAGGGCCGTGGCGCCCGCCGTCATCAGCAGGCGCGGATCCATCTTCATGGTGAGGCGGCCGGCGAATATCATCGCGAACATCACGCCCAGCCCCCGCGGCACCATCAAAAAGCCGGTCTGCGTCACGGTATCGCCGGCGAGATTCTGCAGATAAGGCGACATCAGGGCCGAGCTGGCCAGCAGCACCAGCCCCATCGAAAACATCAGCACCAACCCGCCGGTGAAATTGCGGTCCTTGAAAATGGCGAGCGGGATAAAGGGCTTCTTCGCCGTCAGCATATGCACAAGGAAAAGATAGAGCGCGATGCCGGCGATGATCGCCTCGATGATGATCTCGGGAGAGGAGAACCAGCCCTTGGTGGTGCCGCGGTCCAGCAGCAATTGCAGCGATGCCAGCCCCACCGATAAGGCGCCGAAGCCGAACCAGTCGAATTTCAGGGTATGGTCGCGGGCGGTGTCCTTGAAGAAGATGGCGAGCGCGGCCACCGCGGCGATCCCGAACGGCACATTGATGTAGAACACCCAGCGCCAGTCATAGGCGTCGGTGAGAAAACCGCCCAGGGTCGGCCCCAGGATCGGTCCCAGCATCACCCCCATGCCCCAGATCGCCATCACCGAACCGCGGCGATTTGGTGGATACATGTCCAGCATCACGGCCTGGCTCAGGGGACCCAGCGCGGCGCCGAAACAGCCCTGGATCAGGCGGAACAGCACCATCTGTTCCAACGACTGGGCGGCGCCGCAGGCCATAGAGGCGACGGTAAAGCCCGCCAAGGCGGTGATCAGAAAGTTCTTCTTGCCGAAGCGGGCCGCCATCCAGCCCACCGGCGCGGTCATGATCGCGGCGGCGATGATATAAGACGTAAGCACCCAGGTGATCTGGTCGCGCGAGGCGGCCAGGCTGCCTTCCATATAGGGCAACGCGACATTGGCGATGGTGGTGTCCAGCGCCTGCATCAGCACACCCGCCATCGAGCCGATCAGCACCGCCCATTCGGCGAATTTGCTGTCATAGGCATGGGCGGCATGAGGCTGGTGCGGCGCGGCTGTCATGTCTAGCGGTATTCTTCCAGCATGCGCTCCCAGCGGCGCTTGCCGGTATCGATGGAGATCACCGCGCTCATGCCGGCGCGCAGGGGCGGATCGCCCGCCTTCTGGTCAATCGCGATGCGCACCGGAAAGCGCTGTCCCACCTTCACCCAGTTGCCGCTGGCATTCTCCGCCGGCAGGGCCGAGAAGGAGCTGTCGCTGCCCGGGCTCACATTCTCGACGCGGCCGCTCCAGTGCTGGCCCGGATAGGTGTCGATGGTGATGTCCACCGGATTGCCGGAATGGACATGGGTGAGATCGGTTTCCTTCATGTCGGATTCGATCCAGATACCGCTGCCGATCAGGCCGACCGCGCTGGTGGTGGTGAAGGCCGACATGGCGGAGATTACCAGCGTGCCGGGCTGCAGCGAATCCACCTCGCCCACCACCCCGTCGAAAGGCGCGCGCACCACTGCGTGGCTGAGCTGACGCTGCGCCTCATCCGCCGCCGCCTTGGCTTTGAGATAAGCGGGCGCTTTCTGGGCCGGCATATTGGGATCGCCATTCAGCTTGGCCAGGTCGGTGGCAGCGGCCTGCTGCAGCGCCACCAGTGTCGCCTCGGCGCTCAGCATCGCGCCACGCGCCTGGTCCACCGTGGTGGCGGCAATGGCGTTCTGTTTTTCCAGGGCGGCATAACGGTCATAGGTCTGTTTGGTCAGGTTGACCTGCGCCTGCTGTGCCGCGATCTGCCCGACCGCGGAACGATAGGTGGCGCGGGCGGATTCCACGTCCTGCACGGCCTGGGCCAGCATCGCATTGGCGGTGTCCAGCGCGATCTGGAAGGGTTGGGGATCCAGGCTGAATAGCACATCGCCCTTCTTGACCTCCTGGCCTTCCTTGACATTCACCGACTGAATCAAACCGGAAACGTCGGTGGAGACCATCAGCTTATTGGCATGGACGTAGGAATCGTCCGAGCCGATATAGCGCCCGCCCGTCAGATAGAAATACGCGCTGGCGGCCAGCACAATCAGCACGCCGCCGATCATCAGCACGCGGCGCAACAATGCCTTGTCCACCGGCTTGGTGGCAGGCCTTGTGGCATCATAGGCCGATGCCGGAATTCTGTTCGAGGATTCCACTGCAGACATTTTTATTCTCCGCCCACAACAAGCTCATCGCCCGTTGTCTCCATGGTCAGCTTGTTCTTCATATGAGACAGCACACGCAGCACTGTCTCGCGCTCCGCATCGCTGATTCCGTCCAGCAGATAGTCGCTCTGTTCGATGCGATAGGCTTCGATCTTTGCCAGAATCTCTTCCGAGGCCGGCAACAGATGCAGCCGGTTGATGCGCCGGTCCGTCGGGTCCGGACGGCGTTCGAGCAGGCCGCGCGCCTCCAACCGGTCTACCAGGCGGCCGACCGTGATCGGCTCAACTTCGCAAATCTCCGCCATTTCGTTCTGGGAAAGGCCGGGCTGGCGGTGCAGCCGGGCCAGGATCACGCCCTGTGCCCGTGTCAGGCCGTATTTACGAGCCCACCGGTCGAAACGGGTGCGCTGCATCCGTGCCACGTCGTGCAGCTGGATCTGCAAATCCCGGTCGAAGTTGGTCTTGGCGAAATTGGTCATGTTTTCCCTGCTTGCAGCCGATAAGATAAGCAGCGTTATAATAACGCGCAAGGTCATAACCAGAGATAAATAACCCTCGATTGCGCCTGGAATTACAGAAAATAGCAGATATTCCGCCAAAAAAAACAGCCGGCGGGGGGAGCCGCCGGCTGTTCATAGCCGATATGCAAGGTTGCAGAGCCTTACATCCCGGAACCCTGGATGCCTTTCCAACTGGTTTCGATGGCGCCCACTGCATTGGGCGGCAAGGGGATGTAATCGAGACCCAACGCCAGCTGATCGCCCTTCTCGAAGCCCCATTTGAAGAATTTGAGGGCGTCGGCCGTGGCAGCCGCGTCAGAAGGCTGCTTGTAGACCAAGGCGAAAGTGGTGGCGGTGATCGGCCAGGTGGCCGCCCCGGGCTGGTCGAGGAACAGGATGTAGAAGTCGTTCTTCGCCGCCCCGGCCCAATCGGCATTCGCCGCCGCCGCCCGGAAGGATTCCACGGTGGGATCCACCGTCTTGCCGTCCTTGTTGACCATCTTGGTGTAGCTCAGATGATTCTGCTTGGCATAGGCATATTCGACATAACCGATGGCGCCGTTGATCTGGGCGACATTGCCCGCGACGCCTTCATTGCCCTTGGCGCCGATGCCGGTCGGCCAGTCGATCGCGGTATCCGCGCCGATATTGTTCTTCCAGTCCGGGCTGACACGGCTGAGATAGGTGGAGAACTGGAAAGTCGTGCCCGAACCGTCGGCGCGATGCACCACGGCAATCGCCTGGCCCGGCAGGGTGACACCGGGATTGAGTTTTTTGATCGCCGCGTCATCCCAGCGCGAAACCTTGCCCTGGAAGATCAGCGCCAGGGTCGGTCCGTCCAGCGCCAGCTGGCCGGGGGCCACGCCGCGGATATTGACCACCGGCACGATGCCGCCGATCACCACCGGGAACTGGGTCAGTCCGGCAGCTGAGAGCTCCTTGGAGGTCAGCGGCTTGTCGGTGGCGCCGAACGTCACGGTCTTGGCCTTGATCTGGGCGATGCCGCCGCCGGAACCGATCGACTGATAGTTCAGGCCATTGCCCGATACGCCTTTATAGACCGCCGCCCATTTGGAAACGATCGGAAACACGAAAGTGGAACCGGCACCGGTAATGTCCGCCGCCATTGCCGTGGTTGCCGCCATGGCGAGGCCCGCGGCCGCGCCGATCAGGACCTTGAAGTATTTGTTCATCGAGAACTCCTTTTCATGCGAGGGAAAACGCCCCGCTTGTTGACTAGTTGGCGAACTGCAGGCGAACGCCGACAATGTTGAGACTCTGGCCGTTCTGGTTGGGGACCGCGGCGGTGCCTTTTTTCACGGTGACGATATTGTCGTCGATCATCAGGCGAATATTGCGGTTGGGATACCAGTTGAGCGCCAGATCGAGAACGCGCTGCTCGCCGCCCAGCACACCCGCCAGCTGGGAAGTTCCCAGGGTATTGGTCACAGCCAACTGGGAAGAATGCCAGTTGAGGTCGGTCTCGCTGTAACGTGCCGCGACTTCCCAGGCGCCCCAGCTTCCGCCTTGCAGCGAGAAGGGCCGCGAGGGAACCGGCGCGCCGAAGCTGGCCTGGGTTTCCGCAAGGCCGCTCGGAACATAGGTCCTGGTTTCGCCGGTAATGATCCAGGAACCGCCGATGTCATAGCCATGGAAGCCCGGATGATCGATCACCGCCGTGGAGGTGGTGCAGAGCGCATTGTTGGTTGCGATAAGAGAACCGCACTGCCGGTCCATCGTGAACTCTGCATATTCGCCGCCAAGGTAGAAGTTTTGCCAGTTGCCTTCCAGGTCCGCGGCCCACATATGGCCCCTCTTGGCCGCGATGGCACCCGTATCGATCAATCTGGTGCCGTCAACGCGGATCTCGGGACGTTCGCGAAAGCGCAGCGTCTGGCTGCCGCCGCCCGCCGTATTGCCGGTATAGGGATCGTAACCGCCGCTGGCGCCGATCTGGATGTTGGAAATTCCGTCGCTCCAAAGCCGGTCCGTCGCGCGGCCCAGGAACTGGTTGCCTTCGTCACCGCCATTGCCATGCGTGGCGGCGGTGCCGGTCTTTTGACCCGTAAAGGCCACGTCGAAGCCGAGATTGTCGCCCGGCCACAGCGTGTCGGTCTGGGACCAACCGATTTCGACGCCGCGGCGCGAGTCGCCCGCGCCAAAACTGTCGGCCGCGATGTTCTCAATTTCCGGGCGCTCCAGCCACACCAGGTCTTTTGAGGTTGTGGAGCCTTCCATCATGAAGGACGGCTCGATGACGCCGACATTGAAATGCCAGTTGGGAATGCCGGTATAGGTTATCACCGCTTTGTTGACCAAGGGATCGCCTTCGCCGGCGGGTTCGATCGAACCTATGGCGCAGGTGGAGGCGGACGTCGCCGCACCGCCCGCAGGTGCCGTGATCGTGGTGGCGGTGGTCGCGGTGCAGGTCGCGTTGTTGCCGCCGTCACTGCCGCCGCCGTTGAGGCGGAACTCGTACCACCAGTCGTTATAGACCTTGCCCTCGACGCCGAAATAGGCGCGGCGGATCACCGCGCCGGAAGACAGGTCAGCGGGACCGGCAAAACCGGCGGGATGGGTCGAGGCTTGCGAGAAGCCGGCGAAATCGGTCTGGAAACGCAACCGGATCGCCATTGTGAACCGCCCGTCTCCGGTCGCGAGTGTCGGGCGGCCATTGTCATAGGTCCAGGCGGCATAGGCGTAATTCTGTTCCACGGTGGACAGACGCGTGCGATCCGCCGTGGCGCGGTCCTGGCTGGCCTGCACCGCATCTTCCAGCGCCTTGACGCGCGCTTCCAGATCGCTGGCGCTGTTGGATGCGCCGACATTATTCTGCGCCATCTGGACTGGAGCATTCTGCGCCACCTGCACAGGCTTCGCCACGTTCGCGGGTTTGACCGTGCTGGTGGCGGCGCTCGCCGGTTCGGAAGCATTTGCGGCCGCCGTCAGCGCCAGCAAACCGGCGCTGGCCATCCAGAATTTTTTCCCCATCATCATCGCTTCAAGACCCCTTTTTTAAATGCGCTCGTTGCGCTGCGGTGAAATCGCAGGGGGGGACAACAGGATCGTGACATTTGTGTGAAGCTAATGTGACGTCATGGAACAAAGCCGCGTGTTGGGCGGATTCCCGGCCCCCGCGACAAAGTGAACTGTGGGTTATTTTTCGTCCGCAGCCCGGCCTTCGGGCGGACGCGCCTGCGCCAACGCGCTGTATCGGCCGCCGAAATAAACCAGCGGCGCGCTCTTGCTGTGGCGAGAGAAGCGCAACACCCGGCCGATCAAGATCGTATGGTCGCCCGCGGCGAGCGCCTGTTCGCGCGCGCATTCGAACACCGCCAGCGAATCGGCCAGCGCGGGCGGTCCCAGCTCGGTTGGCATCAGGGCTATTCCGTCCAGCGCGTGTTCGCCCGGCCGCGCCAGCCGCGCCGAGACGCCGCGATGCTCCGTACCAAGAATATTGACGGTGAATGCCGGCGCGGCGGCGAACAGCGCGTGGCGGCCGGATTTTCGGTCCATGCACCACAAGACCAGTGGGGGATCGAGCGACACCGAGGTGAAAGAGTTAACGGTGATGCCGATATGGGCAAGTTTTTTTGAATTGGCGGCATCCGCCGCTATGGCTGCTGTGACCACGGCGACGCCGGTCGGAAAGCTGCCCAGTGCTTCGCGATATGCCCGGATATCAAGGTCCATTCGACACACTAGCCTTCACTTCACACTCGGTTAAGGGGGGGTATGCATGATCGGTCCCGTATGGCGAGGCAAGGCGGGGCAATAGACCCACGTCACCCGCCGGGTAATTTGAACGGTGGGTAGCATGGCCGACGGCACGGTCATCATTAAACGCATCAAAAAAGGCGGGCATGGCGGCCATCACGGCGGCGCCTGGAAAGTCGCCTATGCGGACTTCGTGACCGCGATGATGGCGTTCTTTCTCTTGATGTGGCTGATCAACACCACCACGCCGGAACAGAAGCGCGGCATCGCCGACTATTTCGCGCCCCAGTCTATCGCCCAGACCGTCTCCGGAAGCGGCGGCGTGCTGGGCGGCAAGGTGATGGGCGAGGACAACGCCCATGCTGGCGGCGCCCAGTCCGTCATGCAGAAACAGAGTCCGCCTTCCCCGCCATCCGCCACCAAGGCGCTGGCCAGCGGCCAGACCCAGAGCGGCGGCGGCGGCACCAGCGATTCCAGCGCCAGCGCCAACTCCGCGCAGGACGGCGACTTCGCCCATGCCGCCGAAGCGATTCGCCAGTCGGTGCAGGACAATGCCGATCTCGCCAATCTTTCGCATCAGCTGATTCTGGAACAGACGCCGCAAGGCCTGCGCATCCAGCTGGTCGACCAGGATGGCCGCCCCATGTTCCAACAGGGCACCGCCGAACCGATGCCCTATACCAAAAAGCTCCTGGCCGCGGTGGGGGCGATCGTCGATCAACTGCCCAACCGGGTTTCGATCAGCGGCCATACCGCCGCCGGCGACGCCGGCGCCGATGGCAACGAATGGACTTTGTCGTCCCAGCGCGCCAACGCGGCCCGGTCCGTGTTGCAGGCGGGGGGGCTGCACTCCGACCGCATCTACGAAGTGGCGGGAAAAGCCGGCTCCGAGCCTCTGCTGCCGGAAGAACCCAACGCCTCGGCCAACCGGCGGCTGTCCATCCTGCTCTTGCGGGAGGCGCCGCCCGTGCCCCCCGGCAGGACCCTGCAATAGGTTAACGGCCGTCGGATTTTCTTGCACCGCGGCCCCCGGCTTGCTCATATCAGGGGATGGTGAGCCGTGACTGACCCCAGAAACACGCGCGTTCCGCAATTCTTTCTCACGCCGGGCGGACCCTGCCCCTATTTGCCCGACCGTATAGAACGCAAGGTCTTCGCCCGCCTGACCGGACCCCTGGCCCAGCCGCTCAGCGAGGCCCTCACCCATTCCGGTTTCCGCCGCAGCCAGTCCATCGCCTATCGCCCGGCTTGCGAAGGTTGCAATGCCTGCGTCTCGGTGCGGATCGTGGCGGCGGAATTCGAATCCAGCCGGGGCCAGCGCCGCATCGTCAAGCGCAACGCCGACCTCTTCCGGCGCCAGGCGCCCGCCGAAGCGACGCGCGAACAATTCGCGCTGCTGCGCACCTATCTGGATTCGCGCCATTCCGGCGGCGGCATGAGCGATATGGGCCTGTTCGACTATGTCGCGATGGTCGAGGAAACCCCGGTCAGCACCCATATCGTGGAATATCGCTTGCCCGGCGAAGACGGAAAGCCGGGCATGCTGATGGGCTGCGCCCTGACGGACGTGCTGCGCGACGGGCTTTCCATGGTCTACAGCTTTTTTCATCCTGGCGCGGAGGCGCGCAGCCTGGGCACCCACATGATCCTGGACCATATCGAAGCGGCCAGGGCGCGCGGCCTGACCAATGTCTATCTGGGCTATTGGGTGCAGGGCTCGGCCAAGATGGATTACAAGGCGCGCTTTACGCCTTTGGAGGCGCTGGGCCCGAACGGCTGGGAGCGGCTTAAGGCTTAGTGCCGCGCGGCCGCTCGCTCAAGCGTCCATACGCTGTCGCTATGGACCGTTTCGGCACTTGAAATGGTCGTCGCACGACGCTGACGCTAGCGACGGACCATTTCATTCGCTCCGCGAACCGTGCCTCAACACCTCAACTTGATATTCAAACCCCGTCGCGGTGCGGATGGTCTTCAAAAGCACTTCGTCGTCGTTTGCCAGCGGTCCCAATTCCTCAAACCGGTCCGGTAGCAGCAGCGTGTAGCGTTCCGCCACCGAGACATAGACCAGGCGATTTTCCGCCAGCCCCAATCGCATCAGCGTCATCAGACGCTCCAGATAGGGTGATTTTTTCCAGGCGGCAGGCGTGGAAGGATCCACATAGGCGACCATGCGCCCGTAGCGGCTGACCAGCACGATCTTGGATTTTTCCGGCTTCCATTCCGGCCCCAGGGCTTCGGCCTGAAGCCAATCGCACATAAAAGTACGGCATTCGCTGGGGCGGTCCTGATAGATGCTGCAGCCCTTGCCCGGCAGGCAGTGCGGACACCATTGCCCCGACGGCTTTTCGATTTCCTTGATGCCCATGACCTTGCAGCACATGGTGCAAGTTCCGCATTCACGGGCTGCCGTCATGACGGCGGTATTCCGTCAAAAAAGCTCAAAGGTTTTGCTCCGGTTGACGGCATGATCAGTTATAAATCCTTACCCTGAGCCTGTCGAAGGGCCCGTCGGCCGGTGTATTCGCCTGGCCGCTCGCTTGTGCTCGCGGCGTTCGTCGCTCGAAATGGTCCACTGGACCATTTCGTTTGCCTACGGCAAATCGCTCCTCGCGCGCCACGGCGCGCTATGGCGCGCCCGAAAAGCGCGTCTTCCACTCCGCCATCTGCTCTTCGGTGATCTTGGCAAACAGCACATCAGGCGGATTGATCGGTTGGCCGGCTTCGAGCTGGTCCAGCTCTTCCGCCATCTTCATCTCCACCCAGGGGATCGCGCCCTTGTCATAGCCGATGGGCTGGATCGCCTCATGGATTTTCCTCGCCATCACCGGCATCACCGGCCAGACGAGATGCGCGAACACATGCACCAGGTTCAGGCCCATGCGCACGCCCACCGCCGCCCGGGCGCGGTCGGTCTTGATCAGGGTCCAGGGCGCGGCGCGGGTGAGATATTCGTTGCCCGCCACCCAGATGGCGCGCAGCTCGCCCATGCTTTTGCGGAATTCCGCCTGTTCGAGATATTCCGTATATTGAGCGACACGGCCGTCCAGCTCGGCGATCAGGGCTATTTCCTCGCCGCCATACTCGCCCTCGCCCGGCACCTTGCCGTCAAAGCGGGCGACGCAGAATTTGGTCACCCGGTTGACGAAATTGCCCAGCACATCAGCCAGATCTTTGTTGATGGTGCCGGCGAACTGCTCCCAGGTGAAATTGCTGTCGGCGCTTTCCGGCGCATTGGCCATCAAATAATAGCGCCAGTAGTCAGCGGGCGCGACGTCCAGCGCGCTGTCCATGAAAATGCCGCGATGCTGGGAGGTGGAGAATTTGCCGCCATCGTAATTGAGATAATTAAAGCCCTTGAGCCGATCCACTTTCTTCCAGTTCTCGCCTGTGCCCATGATCATGGCCGGGAAGATGATGGTGTGGAACGGCACATTGTCCTTGCCCATGAATTCCCAATAGGTGACCTCTTTCGCCTTGTCGCCCAGCCACCAGTCTTTCCAGGCCTCGGGCTTGCCGGCTTTCTCCGCCCATTCTTTGGTGGCGGCGATATATTCGATGGGCGCGTCGAACCAGACGTAAAAGACTTTCCCCTTGAGCTTGCCGTCCGCGATGTCATCCGGCACCGGAATGCCCCATTCCAGATCGCGGGTGATGCCGCGATCCTTGAGGCCCTCGTCCAGCCATTTATAGGCGATGGACGAGACCAGCACCGGCCAGTCATTCTTCTGGCTGTCGATCCAGGCGCGCAATTCGCCGGGCAGTTTGGACAATTTCAGGAACAGATGGGTGGAATCGCGGATCTCGATATCCTCCGCCCCCGAGATCGCCGAGCGCGGATTTTTGAGCTCGACGGGATCCAGCACGCGGGTGCAATTCTCGCACTGGTCGCCGCGCGCGTTGGCATAGTTGCAGTGCGGACAGGTGCCGATCACATAACGGTCGGGCAGGAAGCGGCCATCGGTGGCGGAATAGGCCTGCTTGGTGGTGCGAACATCCAGGAAGCCGTTCTTCCACAAGGCCCGGGCGAAATGCAGGGTGAGTTCGCGGTTCTGGCTGGACGAGGAACGCCCGAAATTGTCCCAACTGAGGCCGAACTTCTCGCCCAGCTCTTTCTGCGCCTGGTGCCATTTGGCGGAATAGGCGGCCGCCAACACGCCCTCCTCCTGCGCCGCCAATTCGATGGCCGCGCCATGCTCGTCGGTGGCGCAGATCGCGAGGGTCTCATAGCCCCGCGCCCGGCAGAACCGCGCAAAGACATCGGCCGGCAGCATCGAGCCCACCAGGTTTCCCAGATGCTTGATGCCCGCGACATAAGGCAGGGCGGAGGTGATCAGGACGCGCTTCATGGCCTGTTATAAGAGGCGTGTTATCGGACTGTCCGCACCCTCTTACAGGCTGCGGGGCCAAGCTCAAAGGGGACGCTGCCGGGACCGGTTGCGAACCCCGAAAAGTCAGCGTATGCAACGGTTAAGCCGGGTTAGCTCAGTTGGTAGAGCACCTGATTTGTAATCAGGGGGTCACAGGTTCGAGTCCTGTACCCGGCACCAGTGCCTCCAGGTATCTAAACAGCGAGAGGTTAAATGGCCATCGAGATATCGAGTGGGCTAAGGGACAGGTTGAGGCAGAAATTTGCTCCAGGCTCCACAACATCCGTGAGGCCTTCCGGCAAATAAAGCGCCGCGCCCCTACCAGCTCGGACCTGTGGCGTGACGGAGCATGGGAACGGTTTAAAGCCGCTCGCAATCAGATGACAAGCGGCTAATGCCGCCGCGGCAGTCAGAGAAGACTGATGGCCACGAACCCAGCCACGCCCCAAAATGCTAAAAAGCCAAAAACCCCGAGGACTATTGCTTTCGCTCGCAAGCTGGGGTCCGCATGCTGGGCGTAATCCAAATGAACCATGTCCTGATGCTCCAAAATGAGAGTGCAGGACAGTTTGATGCAAGACTCTTTCCAGTTCGTTTCAAATTGTCAGCACCATCCCCGAAGGTGGTTAAACCTGCTTATCCATATGGATGGCGCTGGTAGTACGAGAATTCCGCGGACATAATACTTAATTCGGATGGCTCGCCGAGTTCCTGGAAAGTATTCGGCCAGTGTCTTCGCCGGCTTAGCTTTTCTTGGCGGTCCGTAGCGGCAGCGTAACGGCACGAGCGAAGCGAGTGACGTCCGTGATTGAAGCATTGGCGTTGGAACGCCGTCTCACTCACGTGATAGCCCTTTTTCTGTCCGCCATCGTGCAGCGTCATCTTTGGTTCATCCCGCCGGCCACGCTATATCAAAACCATTCTTTAGGATGAGCGGCTCTGTAAAACGATGGCAGTCGCAAAACAGGTCATTGTGGCCGTTGCCGGGACTATCGGGCGTGTCTTCGTCGTACTGCTTGCAATCCGGATAATGCCCACGCGCGTCTCTCCGTAGGGATTGCATGTGAATGGTGCGCGCCGACTTATTCACGAAGCCTCCTTGGAGCGGAAGACGTGTTCCCGTGTGGTCGCGGGGTCTCTTATATGGAGCACAACGCCAGCGGAGCGATTGGTTTCCGGCCGTGCTTGGTCGGCGCCATATCGTACATTGAGCAGGTACAAAAACTTGGCTGGCGTTAGGGATCTGTGATTCCGGTCAGACCATATTCTTGGAAAACCTGGCGCTTAATGGCAGCGAAAACATGCTGCGCAACCTTGCAAGCCGCTCCGCCCGCCCCCGCTGATGCGGCCGCGCAGCTATCCGACAATTTAAAAAGTTCCCACCCTGCTGCTATGGATATTATTCGAGTTTGGGCGGAACCTTGCATGAGATTCTCCGTTGGAATTTTGCAATGCGGGAATACGAAATACGTCTGTCCGCGGGCCGGGGTTCGTTGCATCTCTTCGCCACCGGCCGCTATTTCACCGACTCGGCGGCCATCCTCGCGGCTGAACGCCTGTGCAGAGCCGGCGAAACCATTGAAGTGTGGCGTGGTGACGTTCGCATCTTCGCCGGATTGCCTCGCCCCAAGATCACTATGGTATGGCCGGTAAAAGCGGCGCGGATATGAAATTTCGGGTGAGTCGGGCCACGCTGCTGTTCGTGCTGCTCAACGAGATTCGCGGACTTATCATGATCGCCCCGGCGCTGCTCGCGGCGCTCAAGGCTCACCGCCTGTTTTGATCAAGCCGGGCGCGAAAATGGCGGCCTCCGGCTCGGGCAACTCCAAGAAAGTATTCGGCCCGAGTATTCGCCCGGCCGCTCGCTTGTGCTCGCGGCGTTCGTAGCTTGAAATGGTCGTCGCGCTACGCTGTCGCTGGAAACGGATCAATTTGTCCGGCTGCGCCGGTCGCCACTCACCCACCTTCACAATATCACAACCGCCGAAGGCGGGTCGCCATATATCCGTTTCCAAAATCACTGCGCCGCTTTCTTGTCGCGGGTGAAATTGCACGTTCCTACCGCGTCAGGCCCCTTGGCCACGAAATTCAGTGTATCGGGGCCGATCAAAGAGAAGAATTCATTGCTGAAATTCACCTTGTCGGTGTCGCTTGGAGCGGGCATAGGGGCAACCAATTGCGGTTCGCGTGCAGGATTGTAGCTGTTGGGATCATCGTACATGGCGAATCCGATATGATCTTTATCTGTGGCGCTAACCCGCACATAGGCTGGAAAGTACTGGCAATCGCCGGGATTTTGCCAAAGGCCGATCATGGGCGATTGCGTTGCGCAGGCCGAGAGAGTCAGCGGCAGAGAGAAAGCAGCAATTGCGCGCGTCATCTTCATGCGTTTTCCTAACCAACGCGGACGCAACCTGCCGCCATAGGTCAGCCTGATGTTGCCTGAGTGGTGAGCGCGTTGGCAAGCGGAGGGGATTTTAGGCAGCGACCTAATTTGGTTTTTTACGCCCGTTTGTCTTCTCAAAGTCCTCTCTGGCTTGACGATCTAAGTCTTGGATTTGACCAAGCCATGTCTTGAACGCGGGCTGGGCTGCATCCGAAGCAAAAGACCATCCTTGCTCGTTGGCTGTAACATCGCCATTGGCTTCCTGCGCGATGGTCCGTTTGATGACGCCCGGATGGGCTGGGTGATTTGGTTTGGTGAAATACCACATGGCATAAGCCTTCTGGCACGTTACTAGAATGAAATCGGGGTATTCCGCTGGGGCGCAATCGGCATCTTGGGCCACCGAATCCCATAAGGTCTGATAGGACGGATGGTCCTGAGCCCAAGAGGGTGTGGCGAACAGAAGCAGCAGAAAACTGAACGCCAGCACACGCCTTTTCATTTGGATGTCTGCTCCACCAATTCCTCAAGCGACCACATTCTATCAGAAACACCAAGAAAGTATTCGGCCGGTGTCTTCGCCCCGCCGCTCGCGCGTGCTCGCGGCGTTCGTCGCTTGAAATGGTCCGCAGGACCATTTCATTCGCTTCGCGAACCGCTCCTCACCCACTCATTCACAATGAGCGCCACGGTGAAAAGGTCGAACAGCGCAAATCCAAGCGTCCACAAGGACCAATGCACCGTCATCCGGTACCCCATGTAAAAGACAAAGGCCGACAGGATCGCCACCGCCAGGGGGAAAATCCAGCGCTGTCCCGCAAGCAGGCAGATGGCAAGCACCGCTTTCAACACGCCGTGAACCAGCAGATAAGTGATCGCGAATGTGCTGGAGATGTGCGTCAGCCCCACCGCCCCGTTCTGCAGGGCGCGCATGGCGTGACTGGCCGGATTCTCCTCCAGCTCGGGCGTGGTGAAGCGAAGAACGTCGAGATAGAGCTTTTCCGGGCCGGCAATCGCGATGAACAGCCCCAGCAATGTTTCGATGATACCGTCAACGCCCTTAACGGTTATCGCGAACAAATAGGCGGCGTGCGCGGCAGCGCCCTTCTTCATGGCAGAATGCATAAAAAATAAACCGCAGTTTCAAATACCCGTCTTGAACGGAAGACCAGTCTCGTCCAGATCGTTGTTGGAATTAAGGCTGGTGCTTGAAATAAGGCTGGCTTCGCGGCCGCGGCAACCGTTTTTCGCACTGGGCCCCTGCGCCCGGCAGCCGTCTAGAAGCCGGCTGAAACCGAATGAAAGGACTCGCCGACCATGGAATGCACACCGGCCGCTTGAAGCGTTTGGGACTGCTCGTCGTTCCAAGCAAGGCTGACTTGCGGCGCGGTCCTGCCCGGGAAAGCGCTGACCGACACCACCAGCACCGCGATCAGCACGGCAACAAATAGCAGGGCGGGGTGTTTCATGGCCTTCTCCGTCTCTCCACGATCAGTTAACGGGAGTGGCCAACGAAAGTTTCAAAACATTTCAAGGCTGCCCCAAAGATGCCTTGATTGACGCGGCAATAGCTCAGGTCTCCAGAATATCGTTGGGCAGCATGTTTTTCGTGTGGCCGTCACTGGGGAAGTGCGCCGCCAGGGCCTCGCCGCATATTTCGATGGCGCGGACAAAGCCATCGGCGGGCTTGCCCGATTTCATGCCCTCGGTCACCGCCGCCACCGCGGCGTTCCAGGGTCCCTCTCCCACCGCGCGATGGATGGCGTCATGCGCCACCAATTCGACTTGGCGGTCGTAAAGCGAGGCATAGATCAGGATATGCGGTTCGGCATGGCTGAGCCGCGCGCCCCCCGCCACGAAATGGTGCCGCGCCACCTGGCGCACCCGGTGGCGCTTCAGAAAGCGCGGCGTCAGCACGCGCCGCACCCTGGGCAGAGCAACGATCAGCGCCACGATCAGGAACAGACCCGCTTGCATCAGGGAATAGGTCGTCAGCACGCGCAGGATCATGCTTTCGACCGATGCCAGGCTTTCATCCGTCCAGCTCGCGAAAATATCCGCCAGCGCCAGCGGCCTGACGCCCGCCAGCACGGCCAACGGCGGCAACAGCAGCGCCGCAAGGCTGGCCCAAATGAGCGGCACTTCCCGATAGCGCGACACTTCATGCGCCAGTACGCAGAATATCTCGCCCCTGGTCTTACTTTCGGCTTTGGTGATCGCCTCCGCGATGCGCTTGTGATCCCCTTCGGTCAGCATCACCAGCTCCCCGAGGCGCCGCCGCCCCCAAAGCCGCCGCCCCCGCCGCCAAAACCGCCGCCGCCGCCCCAGCCGCCGCCGCCATAACCGCCGCCATAGCCGCGCCCGCCGCCCATGAAGAGCAAGGGCAGAAAACCCCAGCCGCCAAAAACCCGAAAGATCGCGAAGACGATGAACAGGAAGATCAGTATCGCCGGAAATCCGCCGCCGCCCTGGTTGCCGCCTCGCCCCGCCTGTTGCTCCGCCGCGGCGGCCCTGGCCTCGGCCTCGGAGGTGTTCAGCGACAATTGCTGGATCAGGGCATCCACCCCTGCCTCGGTCCCGCCATCAAAATCGCCGGCGCGGAATTTGGGCAGCACGGCGCTCTGCAAAATGACTTCCGACAGCGCGTCGGTGAGGATGGGCTCCAGCCCATAGCCCACTTCGATGCGGGTCTTGTGTTCATTGGGCGCGATGATCAGCAGGGCGCCATTGTTGAGCTTGGCCTGGCCGATGCCCCAGGCGCGGCCCAGCTGGTAGCCGTAATCGGAGATTTCATAGCCCTGCAGCGAGGGAATCGTCACCACCACAAGCTGGCGCGAAGTCTTGTTTTCCAGCGCCGCCAGCTTGTTGTTGAGATCAAACTCCGTGGTGTCGCTGAGGATATTGGCGTTATCCATCACCCGGCCGGTGAGAGCGGGGAATGTCGGCGCCGCCAGCGCGGGCGTTACGAAACATAATACCGCAAACAGCCCCGCCAGGAATTTCATCAGGGCGAGGTCGGTGCCGGCGCGGACGCACCGGGGAAGCTTACCACCGGCGCCGCCTGCGCCGCGGGCGTGGCCGCGAAAGGCTGCGCCTGCTTATATGATTTATAAACCGTGGCGGCCCACAGCGAGCCGGGAACAGTGACCAGCTCGGTGTTATAATCCTGGACCGCGCTGTTATAGTCGCGGCGCGCGATCTCGATGCGGTTTTCGGTGCCCTCCAGCTGCGACTGCAGCGCCAGGAAATTCTGGTTGGATTTGAGATCAGGGTAATTCTCGGTGATCGCCAACAAATGCCCCAACACGCCCGACAGCTGATTCTGCGCCGCCTGGAATCGCGCCATGGCGGCGGGATCGCTGATGGTCGAGGCGTCGATCGAGACATGGGTGGCCTGGGCGCGCGCCTCGGTCACCTCGGTCAGCACGCTTTTCTCTTGCGCGGCAAAACCCTGGACCGTGGCGACCAGGTTGGGAATCAGGTCGCTGCGACGCTGATAGGCGGCCTGGACATTGGCGGCGGCGGCCTTGACCGCCTGGTCTTTGGCGGGAATGGCATTCACGCCGCAGCCCGCCAGCACCAGGGCGATGCCCAGCGCCGCCAGGAATTTTGGTAAAACCTTGGATATATTCATGTCTTTACCCTTCGCGGCAGAATCCACGACGAGAAGATGGGGAACTTGACACGAACCGCAAGCGGCGTGGGGAAAATATTGGGCTTGATTTTCCATTGGTGTGGGTAGTCCGGCAAGCCTGGCCCCGGCGCCCGTGTCACACAAATCGGCCAGAACAAGGATCGAATCACCTCCCAAGATTCCGATCAAAGACAAGGGAAACATCGCCGGATATGGAACCCACACCCTTCCAGAGGGCAGCCGGGAACGAAACAGCTGTTCGATCCGGGCGTTATCAGGACATGACCATCGCGGTGGCGACTCCGGTGCCGGCCAGGCCCGTCAATCTGTGGACGCTGGTAAAGGAGGGTTTCACCTCCTTCATTGACGACCATGCCCTGACGCGCGGGGCGGCCATCGCCTTTTATGCCGTGACCGCGATCGCCCCGGTACTCTTCATCGCCACCACGGTGGCTGGCGTTTTCCTTGGCCCGGAGGCGGCCAGCGGCGCGGTGCGCTATCAGCTGCGCCAGGTCATGAGCCGGGAAAGCGCCGACATGGTGCAGTTCGCCATCATCCATGTGCGCGGCGCCCATCACACGATCGCGGGCAGCCTGCTGGGATTATTCGCCCTGATCTTCACGGCCTCGGGCATGTTCACCGAAATCCAGGATGCGCTGAATGTGATCTGGAAGGCGCCGCTCACCGAATCCTATTTCTATCAGGTGGTGCGGGGACGGGTGTTGAGCCTGGGCCTGGTGGTCTGTCTCGGCATCTTGCTGATGATCTCGATGATCTTTGCGGGCGGCATCGGTGTGCTCGGCCATGTCCTCGATCACCACACCAGCCTCAGCCAATTCGTTATCGCCCTGATCAACCTCAGCCTGTCATTCCTGCTGCTGTCGATCCTGTTCGCGGCGCTTTACAAGATCCTGCCCAACAAGAGACTGGCCTGGCGCGACGTGGCGGTGGGCGCGATAGGCACCGCCATCCTGTTCGAGGCCGGCCAGGCACTGATCACCTTTTACCTGTCGCGCATCATCTATGCCAATGTCTATGGCGCGGCGGCGGGCGTGATCGTGCTCCTGGTATGGGTCTATTACGCGGCGCAGATTTTCCTGCTCGGCGCTGAATTCACCAAGGTCTGGGCAAGGCATTATGGAAGTCTGCAGGAAGGCTGAAGCAGGCCCGGGGCGCAGATTTTAGAAAAATCCGCCGTCATGCGAAGGTCTTCCTTGACCCTACGAAACTCTTCGTATTATCGTCGGCAGGATGAAGAGGACGCCGCAAAAACCCACCGCGACGGAGCTCGAAATCCTCCGGGTTCTCTGGGCCAAAGGACCTTCGACGGTCCGGGAGGTGCTGGATTGCCTGAACGAAAAAAGGGCGATGGGCTACACCGGGGTCCTCAAACTGCTGCAGATCATGACCACAAAGACCCTCGTTCGCCGGGACGAGCGCGAGCGGGCGCATGTCTATCAGGCCTGCCGCCCCGCCGCGCAGACCAAGCGCCAGCTGGCGGGCGATGTGCTGCAGCGCGTGTTCGAGGGATCCGCCAGCCAGCTGATGATGCATGTCCTGGCCGGACGCCGGACATCGCGCGGTGAGATCGAGGAGCTTCGCCGCATCCTCGACAGCCATGGGGAGAAAGGCAATGACAAGCCCGATTAGCTGGCTTTCTCCGGCGATGATGCACGCACTGGGCTGGGCGCTGATCCATTTTCTGTGGCAGGGCGCCGCCATCGCGGCCCTGGCCGCCATCCTGATGCGTTTTTGCCGCGATCCTCGGGCGCGCTATTGCGTTGGCGTGGGCGCGCTCACCCTGATGCTGGCGATGCCATTCGTCACCCTGCTTCTTTTTGACGGCTCGGCTTTGCCTGCCATGCCAATAAACCTTTCCGTCACCCTGCCTTCCCTTCCGGCCCTGCCCGATATTCTGCCCTGGGTGGTGGTCTTCTGGTTTGGCGGCGTGGCACTGCTCAGCCTGCGCTTCGCCGGCGGGTTTCTTCTTCTGGAGCAGACGCGCCGCCACCAATCCACCACACCCGGCGCCCGTGTTCTGGCGCTGTGCAGGGAGGTGCAGCAGCGGCTGGGGATCACCCGCACCATCCGTTATCTGGAGTGCGGCTGGCTCAGGGTACCGGCGGTGATCGGCTGCATCCGTCCGGTGGTCCTGTTGCCGGTCGCCGCTCTCACGGGTCTCACGGAAGCGCAACTGCGTGCGGTGATCGCGCATGAACTGGCGCATGTGCGGCGCTGGGATTTTCTGGTGAACCTGTTCCAGATCCTGGCGGAGACGCTGTTCTTCTATCATCCCGCCCTATGGTGGCTGAACCGGCGCATCAGCGCCGAGCGCGAACTTTGCTGCGACGAGATCGCCATGTCGGAAATTGGAAACCGGATCGAATATGCCGATGCCCTGGTGCAGATAGCAAAACTGGGAAACGCGTCCGGCCTTGCGATGGCGGCCACCCACGGAATCCTGTCGGAGAGGATCTTCCACATTCTTGGCCGCCCGATGGCGAAGCCCCGCATTGCCGGGCTGGCCGGGAGCCTGTTCTTATTGATGGCCTCGATGGCGGCAGGCAATGCCCTGCTTGTTCTGGCGGCTCCCCTCCCCGCGCTTCATGCCCGCGAAAATACGGGGGCCATCGCGTCGCCGCTCATCACAGCGTTGGCCGGTGTTTCCGCCAGGCCCCAGCGTGAATCCCTGCCCGTTGGCGAGGCCCCTCCCGCGACAACTGCCCGTGACAATGAGTATGTCATTCCAAGACGTAATCGCCTCGCCTTAATCAGGACCATCAGGCTATCGCCGGTTTCATTCCTTTCCATGTCTCTGGTGATGGCGCCGGTGGATTTGGATAGCCCGCCTGCGCCTGACGATCAGCCGGTTGCTCCGGCAGACGCTTCGACCCACACGCGCTCCGTCGTCGCGGAGGAGCTCGACGCGCTGGCCCTGTCTAATACCGAATATCCCGGGCCGGTTCTAAAACTGAATGCGTCGCACAGCATGGACGAATGGACATCGGGCGAGGCCATGGCCTATTGCAAGGATTATGCGACTCAAACCGTCACCCAGGGCGCGAACCGGCCGATGCTGGTGGATGACAGCTTCAAGCAGAGGCTCTACTACTTCTACTGGCAGTGCATGCGCAGCAACATCAACGGGGTAATCCAAGCGTATGGGGGGGACTGGGCGACGAGTCCCGGCTATATCGCGGTCGGGACAGCCTCATCGGACCGCCCAGTCAATCTAGCCGGCAGCTGGGCAATATCGGTTCCTGCGTCCGCGCAGCCCAACATAGAAGGCATGTTGGCGCTGCGCGCGCAAGCACAGAGCTGCACCTTCTCCCAATCGGGAAACACCTTCAGCGGAACCTGCACCGGACGGGAAGGCAGCGGCGCGGCAACAGGTGTCGTTGACGGCCGGCAAGTCCGTTGGTCCTGGAGATTCCCGTCCGTGCGCAGCGAGGCGGAGTATGATTTCATCGCAATGATGGGACCGGACGGCGCCATGACCGGACAATCCATCATGGTCAAGGACATCTATTCCCGTGCCTTGGAGACGTTTACGGCCACGCCCGGTCCAACCCAGATCGCATCCCAGAAATAGGCCCGCGACGGGGGAAGAGTTTGAAATATTTCCCGCTCATCTGGGCCGCGCTGTGGCGAAAACCCGCAGAGTTTGTCCTCACACTATTGTCGGTGACCGCTGCTTTCACCTTGTTCGGCACCATGGTCGGCTTCAAAAACAGAGTGCAGTCTCTGGTCGAAGCCTCGCGGCAGGACCGGGTCTATAGCCACCACACGCCTGCCCTGGCGGTGAGAGTCTGATAGGGTGCGGTCGCTTAGAGAAGTGGGAAGTAGACACCGTGAGAATATTATTTCCGAGCTTTATTTTTGGTGCCCTGTTGGCAGTTACCTTATCCGCTGCGGATGCGCAGAAATCACCTAACGCTCTTCCTCCACCTACTGTCCGTCCGGCTATCGATGGCGCGATGGCTGCTTTCCAGAATCACCCCCTGGTCGGCATGCTAAATTGGGAAGGGGCAGACAATCATGATCTGGCACAGCAGGAAGATTTTTATGCCGCGCTGGTGCGCGACCCGCGCTTTGCACATGACGTCGGGAATGTCGTTGTGGAATTCGGCGCCTCCTCTGCGCAGGGAATTATTGATCGCTACGTAAACGGCCAGGACGTACCCTATACCGAATTGCGTAAAGTGTGGACGGACACTCTCGGTTGGGTGCCGCCTCCAATAGATTTGGGCTATGTGAATTTATTTGCCCAAGTGCGCGCCACAAACCTTACGCTTCCTCCGGCGCAGCGAATTCATGTATGGCTCAGCGAGCCGCCGGTGGACTGGTCGAAAGTCAAAAAGCCCGAAGACCTTGCTCCACCCGGAATGGACGTGCTCCAATTCCGCGACAATTATGTTTCTGACTTTATAGAGCGTCAGATTCTGGACCGAAGGCGCAAGGCGCTGGTGATTTATGGGGGTTATCACTTTGTCACAGACCCGATCCTGATCGGAGCGCGACCTCCCGGCTCGGCCTCCATGGCCCAGCAGGTGGAAAAGCGTTATCCCGGCGCGATATTCAAAATCTCCACCTACGTAGGACACTTCACGAACGCAGCCTGCACAGCAGAATTCGAGAAGGACAAGACAAAATTGGCCCCGCCTGTATTGCTAACACCAATACGTGGGACAACGGCGGATGATCCATCATTTCTTCGGCGTTGCGTTGTTGCGCGCGTTAAAGCGCCACCCAACATGCCGAGGGAAAAACAGGCTGAGTATATGGACCACGAGGCGCGTAGCGAGGCGGGCCTGAATACCGACGCGATGCTATATCTGGGCCCGGCGGCATCACTGACAGAATCCCCCACCATGCCGGACGCGTATCTGGACGGAGCTTATTTGAAAGAAATCATGCGCCGTTTGCGGATTATCGGCTTGGCAAAGGCAACGCCGTCCGACCTGGGCATAACGGTTGATAAGAACCCCGCATCACCCGGACCTTTTAAACACTTCTAGGGCATTTTATTCCAAAACATTGACCGGTGTGGCTCAGTTTTGAGATAGCAGAAACCGCCAAAGGCGCCGGCTGAATTAAAGTTTCACCCGGAAGCGATTGTCAAAGAACCGGCGTCTCATTCGCCAGGCTGAGCGCCCGCTGGGGCACGAAGGACGCCGCCTCGTCCGCGGCCAGTTTGGTTTCCGCCGGATCCATCTGCTGCTTGAGGAACGCGGCACGGTCGGCGGAAGGCGTGTCGCCATGGGCGGCCGCGATCAGATACCATTTCAGCGCCGAACGCGCGCTTTGCGGCACGCCCAATCCGCGCTCATAAAGAACCGCCAGGTCGAATTGCGAATCGCGATAGCCCTGCTCGGCGGCGCGCACGAACCACTGCACCGCCTGGACCGGGTCCTTGTCCACGCCCAGCCCTTCGGCATAGGCAATGGCCAGATTGTGCATGGCCTTGACGTTGCCCTGTCCGGCGGCGGCGCGGAACCAGCGCACCGCTTCGCCCTCGTCCTTGTCGCCCTCAAGATAAAGCGTGCCGAGCAGATATTGCGCCAACGGCTGGCCCTGGGAAGCGGCGGCAAGGCTCCAGCGCTTGGCCGCCTGGTTATCGCCCGCCACGCCGCGGCCATTCAGATAATCCATCGCCAGTACGGTCTGGGCGGTGGCATTGCCGCTGTCGGCCAGGGCCATCAGGCGCGACATGTCGTTTTGCGCCACATGGCGGTGACTGACGGAGGACGTTGCCACCGGCGTCGCGCCGGCCGTGCCGCCCAGCGCACCGTTCGCGATCAGCACGCCGGCGCAAAACAGAAGAACGATCAACACCACACCGCTCCAGATCAGCCAGCGCGTATTGAAGGAAGGTTGCGGCGGGATGCGCTCCACCTGCGCGGCGGCATTCTGCGCCACGCGCCTGGCATGGGCGATGAAATCGATGATTTCCTTTTCGTCCACCGGCCCGGGAACCGCCGCGATCTCCTCGACAAAGGCCTGGGTCGCCGGCGCCAGCTCTTCCGCGTGAATGTCCACAAGATGGGATTGGGCGGGCGCGGCTTGTTGCGGCTCGGGCGCCGCAGGCTCCGCAAGCGGAATTTCCGCCGGCTTGGCTTCTACGGCCGCAATGGGTTTGTGTTCCTCCGGCTCGGCCCGGGGAAGAGGCGCGGGCTGGGGCACGGGCGCTGCGGGCCTGGCAAGCGAAGCCAGCTGTTCGCCGATCAGCGCCAACTGATAGCCAAGCATCTCTTCGGATTTTTCCTGACGCTTTTCCAGTCCCGCCAAGGCCCGCTCGAATACACGAAGGCGGCGCTCCAGCCAGGCATCGGGGACCGGCGCCATTGCCGGCGCGGGCGCGATGTCGCTGCCCACCGCGCTGCGCAAAGTCTGGACGGCGGGCTGTGCCGCTTCCAGGATTTGGTCGAGGCTCCTGACCCCTTCGCCGGTTACGGCGCCGAGCAATTGTTCCTTGTCGGCGAAGCAGCGGCGGAAATGGGCGCGCGACACGCCGGTTTTGTCCAAAAGCGTTTTGAGGGAAAAGCTGGGATTTTCAGAGATTAGTGCGCGCGCGGTTTCCAGCAGCACACTTCGCGTTTGCGCATCTTCCTCGTCCCGCACAGCCACGTCTCGCAGTCCCTGATCCTGCAAAACAATTTAGGGCGCAGACCTTTACGGAACCTGTGCAAAATTGTCTGCAATTCGAATAGATTTGGGATCGGGGGGCTTATTCGGCGGGAACCGGGGCCGGACGGGGGCCGTGCCTGCGCGTCCCCACCAGGCGCATCAGGCCCATAATCAGGGCAATTGTGGCGACATAGGCGATAATCTGGGCCCCGTCGGGCGCATCGCTATAGCCCACCAGGGTATGGAGCAACCGTCCGGCCACCCCGTCTTCCGGCAGCAACCATGACGTGTTCCAGACGGTGTCGGTAAGCATATTCACGTATCCTCCATTCTGAAGGAACAGCACGGCCTGCGCCGCCATCCCGGCCGCCAGGAGGGTGATCAGTCCCGACGTCACGGCAAACAGCCGATGCGCCGGAATGGTGAGAAGTCCGAAATACATCAGCGCCGAGACCGCCGCGCCTGCCACAAGGCCCATCGCTCCGCCCGCCGCCAACGCGGCATTGGAGGTGCCTCCCTGGGCGATGATGCCATAGAGAAACAGCACCACTTCCGAGCCTTCGCGCAGGACCGCCACGCCGACCACGATCGACAGCGCCGCCAAGGTGCGTTTGCCGCTGCTCACTTCCAGGCCCGCTTCTTTCAACGCGCGCGCCATCTGCCGGCCATGGCTGGCCATCCAGACATTGTGCCAGGTCAGCATCGACACGGCGAGAAGCAGGATGGACGCGTTGAACAATTCCTGGCCCGAGCCCTGAAACAGAGAAGCCAGTTCGCCGGCGAAAGCCGCCACCAGGCAGGCCCCCGCCACGCCGCCCGTCACGCCAAACATCACAAAGCGGCCGCGGCGCGGCACGCCGGCGGTGGCGGCCAGCACGATGCCGACAATCAATCCGGCCTCGATGACTTCACGGAATACGATCAATAATGCAGACAGCATGGAGAGCTTCCTATTGCGCGATCACGACGCCCTGGGCGGTGGTGGAGTGATATTCGCCCATGAAGGGGTATCGGCCCGGCGCCAGGGCGCGCAGGCGCACATTGCCGCTGGAATTGCCCGCCACCACTTTTTCCACCTTCAGGGCGGACGAATCGAACTCCTCGGCAGTGGCATCCTTGTTGGTGAGCGCGATCACGGATGGCGCATTGGCCTTCACGTGAATTTCGGCGGGCGAGAATTTGTGGTTTTGCAGCGTCACCGCGATCGGCGCGTCGGCCAGCGCCGGCGTGGCGGCAAGAAAAATGACGGCGATTAGAATCTTCTTCATTTGGTTTTGCTCGGGTAGGTAAAGGTCCAGTCCAGATTGATCGGCTTCCACCAGTCGGGCACGCCCGACGCTTTGTCCGTATGCCGAATAAAGCCATGCGAGGGCGGAGGCGAAATGATATAGATCAAGTGGTAAATGCCCGGCCCCGCCATATCGACGTCATTGGCGTAATGCGGCCCGTCCTTGGCGGTCATGGCAAACAGGATGCCGGATTTCTTGAAGGTCGGCTGGCCATCCTTGGTCAGCGCATAATGGATATCGAGATAGGGAATCCAGGCATCTTCCGCAAAGCCGTGGCTTTCGGCGCTGGTGGCGTGAACATCGGCTTCCAGGTGAATCCTGTCCTTGCCCATGCCCATGCCGGACGGCATTTTGTCCATTTCCACCCCGGTCAGGTAGTTGGGCACGATCTGCATGCCCTCCCGGACGACCGGCTCGCCGACATAGAATTCCCGCACCGCCCCGGCGGGGGCGACCAGAAAGGCTGACATCAGCAGGGTCAGAAGCAACAGGCGCATGGGAACCTTTTTCCGGCGCTCTTATACTTGCAACTCAGTCTCATGTACAGCCCTGTGGATAGCTTTGGCCAATTGACAGGATGGGCCTCGCGGGGGAACGCTGTTTTCCAGGAAATATTCAGGGAGACCGCATGAAGTCCTCGCTTCGACTGGCCGCAATTCTGGGTATGGCGTCCCTGCCAATGGCTCTGCCGGTTGGTCCTGCTGCAGCCGCGCCGGGTCCGGTTCAGACCTTCCCCACCGCCGCCGGGCCGGTGAAGATCACGCCCATCTATCACGCCGCCGCCATGATCGAAGCAGGCGCCGACCGCATCTATATCGACCCGGCCAAGCCGGCCGATATCCGCGGGCTTCCGGCCGGCGACCTGATCCTGATCACTGACATTCACGGCGATCACATGGATGCCGATGACATCAAGGCCCTTTCCAAAGTCGGCACAGTGATCATCGCGCCGGCGGCCGTGCAGCAGACCATCACCGCCGCCCAACCGCTGGCCAATGGCGCCAGCACCAATTGGCGCAAATGGAAGATCACCGCCGTGCCGATGTACAACATCAAGCATGTCCAGCCCAATGGCACGCCCTTCCACACCAAGGGCCGCGGCGACGGTTATGTGCTGAATTATGGCGGCAAGAATTTCTATTTCGCCGGCGATACCGAGGGCACGCCGGAAATGCGCTCCCTGAAGGACATAGACGTGGCCTTCATTCCCATGAACCTGCCTTACACCATGACGCCCGACGAGGCGGCCGACGCGGTCAAGGCCTTCAAGCCCAAGGTGGTGATCCCCTATCATTACAGCGGCCAGGACACCGCCCAGTTCAAAAAGGATCTGGACGGCACCGGCATCGAAGTGCGGTTGCTCGACTGGTACGCGAATAATAAAATGCCGTGAGGCGGCTGGCGGCCATCGCGTTTGGACTGATCGCGCTGTCCGGTGCGGCGCGGGCGGATGATGTCCCGCTGCCCGGCGACATGGTGAAGGATGCCGCAACCGCCATCCGCATTGGCGCGCATTTCTGCTTCGGGCCGGATTTCGCCATTGCGCCGGACTGGCATGCCGATCTGCATGGCCGGGTGTGGGACGTTTGGGAGGGGCCGAACGTCAAGGCGGGGCATGACTGCCCTTATTCTTCGGCATCAGTGAACGCCGCGGACGGCAAGGCGAACTGTATGGAATGCGAAGCACTGACCATCGGCCATTAGGCAAACTGTCGCGTGGTTTTTAGCTGCTCGCTTTCAGCGCCTTCGTCAGAAAGCGCGTGAGGTTGTCCACCATCGCCTTACGGCACATCTGGCCCCGCGCCGCATTCAGGCTGGTCTGGTGCAAAGCGCCGACAATCGCCTGGCCTATGATGTCGGCGTTGTAGGATTTGCAGGTCTGGCCCTTTGCGATGGTATCGCGCACCAGCGCGGCCCATTCCTCACCCCACCGCGCCAGCAGCGGCACCGTCTGGGCGCCTTCCGCATCGATCACCATCTCATCGGTCATGGCGGCGCGCAGCACGCCGGGATGGTTATCGGAGTAATCATAGATGGCATTCAGGGTCGCGCCGATCTGCTCCTCCAGCGTGGCGTGCTGGGCACGGGCGCCGGCCATGTATTCGTTCAATTCCTGTCTTGCATCTTCGACAAAAGCCAAAAAACAGGCGCGCTTGTCGGGATAGTGCAGATAGAAGGTGCCATGGCCCAGATTTGCTTCGCGCGCGATATCCTGCGGCCTGGTGGCGTGATAGCCGCGCTCGACGAACAGCTTGCGCGCGGCGGTCTTCAGCCGCGCCAGGCTGTCAGGTCTTTTCTTGATGGGAATGACTGCCCCGCTCATGGCGGGCAGTTTCGCCAGCTAGGCACCCAAGTCAACCGGAGATCAAGTCAACCGGAGATAAAGTGTCAGGTTCTAAAGCTAGGATCGCTGCGCTCAACCTTGCGCAGAAGCGCCGGCCAGGCCAGTGCCCCCATATATCCGTCAAAACCGAACGCTCCCTGCCCCGCGGTTTTTTCCGGCACGCCCTGATTGGGGATGTTTATAGGTACGCCTCCTGCGAGCGCCCTGGTCTGCATCGCGCAGGCCCGCTCCATATAATAGATCCGCAAGAACGCATCGGCGCAGGTCCTGCCCACCGCCAGGGTTCCGTGATTGCGCAATATCATAAAGTTTCTTTCACCCATGTCGGCGACCAGCCTTTCGCGCTCGTCCAGGTCGAGCGCGATGCCTTCATAGTCGTGATAGGCCAGATCGCCGATCAGCATCATGGCGTGCTGGTCCAGCGGCAAAAGACCCTCGGCCTGCGCCGATACCGCGACGCCATCGATGGTATGCAGATGGATGACGCAGCCCACATCCGGCCGGCTCATATGCAGGGCGCTGTGGATGGTGAATCCGGCGGGGTTCACCGGATACTCGCTGTCCTGCAGCTTGTTGCCGTCCATGTCTATCTTCACCAGCGAGGAGGCGGTGATCTCCTCGAACAAGAGGCCATAGGGATTGATCAGGAAATGGTGCTCCTGCCCAGACACGCTTGTCGGCACTCTGGCCGAGATATGGGTGAAGACCATATCGTCCCAGCCATGGAGCGCCACCAGGCGGTAGGTGGCGGCAAGATCCACCCTCACCTGCCACTCCTCGGCGCTGACCTTGTCTCTTAGTGAAGGGGGTGCCTTCAGTGAGGGAATTGCATTCATCAGGGCGGACTATAATACGCGGGCAACCGCCTGTCGCCAGCCCCGATAAAGCAGATCGCGTGCTTGCTT
>Ga0210402_10000231_pt1 | contig 64543 bp, 104 predicted proteins | sample IncBWC7MmetaG_FD_161055 | JGI IMG/M metagenome (GOLD analysis project Ga0210402, IMG submission 161055) | Forest soil microbial communities from Barre Woods Harvard Forest LTER site, Petersham, Massachusetts, United States - Inc-BW-C-7-M | ecosystem: Environmental > Terrestrial > Soil >...
CCTTGCAGAAAAGGTTGAGTGCTTAAAGCGAGGAGCGATCAGGATATCCGGCTCAATAAGCTGGATCGTCGTGTAGTCCTCCCCGCCATCGCGCATGTCGTCGCGGACCCAGAGTTCGTGCATTGGAAAAAGTTCAATGGCGATCGTCGGCCCCAGCGTCGCCATGTTGGGATCGTTGGATAGCTGGACGATGCCGCCGGGTTGCGGCTGCGTCATGTTTTGCAGACTGGTATTCAAAACGGCAGTGGACAAAACCTGGTGCATGAAGCTAGTGGGTTGGCTGCTCGCATTGTCCTTGTTGGATGACCCAAGAATGCGCTTGTAGAGTTTTTCGGGTTCCGGCAGGCCACGGATACGCCGCCAGACCTGGTGCTTGTTCAGCCAGATCGTCTCAACAAAGGCTTCCTGGTCGTGCAAATCGTTGACCGATTCATCGAGCACGCCAAACTGATGCGGCAAGACGAGGCGCGCGCCGCGGTAATGAAACGCGCTGTCCGAGCCAATGCCAGCAAGTTGCTTGATCAGACACGAGCCGTATTTCAGCGCCTCGGCGACAGCATGCCCAAACGTCATGTCGATATTGTGCCGTTCCCATTCACGAGAGACATGGCGGGCGACAACCGACCCTTGCTCCTGGATGTTCTTTGGGTAGCGGTTCTCGAAATCGAGGGCAAAGCGCAAGCCGCTCGGGCTGAAGAGATGTGAGGCTAGGCGATCGATGTGGCCATAGAGCATATTGGCGAGCGCCAATCCGCCAGCAGGGCGACCCGTCTCACACCATTGATAGTATTGCCGGTAAGCGGCTTCGCGCTGACCGCGACTGACGCGGCACGCCTCAATAATTTCCGTCGAAAACGGGACGAGATCCTTGATGGTGGTCGGGATTCTCATCGGGCGTTAACGGTGAGGGCCAAGTCTCCCGGCGCCAACGACGGCTTGCACCTGCTGTTGGTGTTGCGAGGTAATGGCTTGGCGGGCACGCTCTCCTGCATAGGCCCCAATACCATGCGTTGTCGCCGCCGCAAAGGCTTGTGCGGTAACGGTATGCTGATGCCCTGTTTGCGGCGCTTGCGCCATTACCGCCGAGACTGGGTTGGGTGGTGGTGGCACGGCGGCGATCTCGCCTTCCTTCAAGCCGGTTCGGAGATTGGTGATCCTCGTGTGATCGTAGTCGGAGGCCGACCCGCCGCCGGCTTCAGCCATCATCTGCGTGCGGAGCGCGGAGGCATCTTCCATGCCGTAGTACACGTCGTCGGCGGCTTTGGCCTTTGCCGATAGGCCGTGAACGGCTGGGGCTGAAGGGACAAAGACCTCTTCGGGAGGGTCGGTTGAAACCCACGAGCCACAGAGCGGACAGCGATCGGGCGGTGGATCGTCTAATAAAACCTGCAAGTCTCTAAACGTCCCACGACAGTCCGGACACTTCCAAGATCGGTATTTAGCCATCACCATCTCCGCGTCGAGAAGACTTGCCGCCTCGGTGAGCCAATCCCCGATCGCCAGTTCTGCCGCAACGCCTCTGTAGCAGCCCGATGCCGCATCCCCTCCTTATCCTTAAAGAAGGATTGCATCGTATATTTGTTAACCAGAGCATATTGGTCAAGGATCGACGCGGAAAGGCGGGCCTTCTCGGCTTCGCGCGTGCGGTTGCTGGCAATAAGGCCGCGTCGCATTTTCTCGTCCCATGCGCGGATGCCAAGCGCCGCGGCGAACGAGCGGTCATCGCGCTTCTTCCCCGGCGCACCGATCGTGTCGCCTTCGCGGGTGATCGTCCGCATCTCCTCAATCAGCTCGATCGAGTGCGGGATGAAGGTTTCCGAGTTCAGATAACCACGCTCGGCTTCAAGAATTTGGATTTTGCGCTGGGTGGAGGTCACCCATTGATAATTATGGCCCGATCCCATCGAATCCGAGCGTTGGAAGACATAGTTGCGGGCATTTGCCGTGATATTGGCGAGACCCTTCTTCTCGAACTCGGCACGCAGATAGCCCTGCTGAATCAATTGCCGGGTCTGCTGGTATTGCCGCCAAACCTCCTCGCCGGGCCCGTTCAACTCGCAGATGGTCATCACGGTAGAATCGGGTTCCTTGCCGTAATAGCCGACGAGGCCCCAGAGCAGCCAGGCGAATTGATGCGGGCGGATCGTCGCCGTCGCGTACTCGGCGACCTGCTCGATGCAGTCGGCGTAACAGCGCAGCACCTGGGCGCAGGAATTATTGTTGTCCTCGTTGTGCCCAAATGCCGGGTCGCCCGCGACAATGTAGACGCCGCTCGTCACCGGCTCTTCCCAGATACGCAATTCGATCTCGCGCAGGAAGCGGGACGGTTGGAAGTCGCATTCGGTCAACTTGTTGATGCCGGCGATGAACTTGTAGGTCTGCGCCTTGGGACCGGAGGAGATGCGAACCGAGTTGGCGGTTAGAACCTCAGTATCAAAAAAGCTGGCGCCCGATTGCTGGAAAGCTTCGTCCTCGGTCCAGGGCTGTTCCTGGATGAGGTTGGAGTCCTCGGCGTCGCCCTCCTCCATATCCTGCGTCGGGTCGGACTTCTTGCGATACCACGCCAATTGCTCGGCAGTGATCTCCCAATCGTAGCGTTCTTTGACGGCGGCGATCCGCTTTAGTTCGGACGGGGTTGGCTGGTACTGACCGTATTTATAAAATTCGAGCGTGTTTTCGCGGATGATCTGGTTGTCCTTTGCCCACCAGCCGAGGAAGAGCGTGCGTTTGGCATCGTCGTCCTGCGCCTCCAGCCACATGTCATGCCAGGAATTGAACCCACGCGCGGTGGATTCCCACAAATAGAGGCGTTCGGGATAGGTCTCCGACAGAGACTGGCGAAAGGAGGTCAGCCCTTCGTCGTTATTCCACGAGCACAGTTCCGAGCAATGGCAAAAGTTAAGACCGACCGACCGACCCAGACCACCGGCTGACCGGCTCTGCTTGACGCCCGCCGCCATAAAGAGGATCTGCGAGTCATTTTCGAGAATCAACGCGTCGCGGTTGTTGTCGCGAATGCGCGGAAAGGCGAGCGATGACGGCAAGTTCGAGATGATGTTGATGATCTCGCGGCGGGCGGCGGCGGTGTTGTAGGCCGTGTCGAAGACGAAGGCGCCTTGCAGGCCGGGGTTCACGCCGAGCCAGAAGAGAGAGAGCGCGCGACTGATCGTGGAGACGCCGAGCTGGCGGGATTTCAGCGTGTAGAGTTCGTGCTGGCCTTCGAGGAGCGCGTCGAAGATCGCTTCGAGAAACCAGCTTTGGGCGCGGTAGATGTGGTCGCCAAGGCAGGTGTGTCCACCGAGTTCCTTGGAATTGATATAAACGGAGGAGACAAACTCCCGGAACCCGCGGCGGAAGGCATCGACCCGCTGTGGCGACCAACCGTCGCTCATCGCATCCGCAGTCCGCTCTGCCGCTGTTGCAATTCTTGCATGTACTGCGCGACCGCCGTATCGACGCGAATTTTGAGCGAACCCCAGAAGTGCTCAGCGCTGGGCGTGCCTTCGATGGTCAACACCTCGATGGTGCCGGCCAGTTGCCCGTTCTCGTCCAGCGGCGGAACGATGAGTACGGCGCCTGAGAACTCTTGCGCCTTCACGCCTTCGATGCGATCGGCCATCGCGCGGAACAGATCAGCTGGGCTTGCCACGTTTCCCTCTCTGCGTATAACCGTCGAGCGTCGCATGCAGCGCCTGCCCGATCGACGGCGCGTTCCAGATGCTGTCGGCTTGTTCTGGCGTGACCGGGTGCGCCGATGTTTTGCCACTCTGGTACGCGACGGTCATCGTGCCCTTTTCAGGGTCATACGATATCGCGTCGATGTACGAGCTGTAGACGCGCTTGACGAGTGGTTCAGCCACCGAACTTCCTCCCGATCTTGAGGTAATCCCTGATCGCGTCGTCCTCCGCCACCTCGCTCGCGGCGCGGCCGGCTTCCGTAATCACGTAGTTAACTTCGTCCACCTTACGCATAAAGCCGCGCCGGGTCAGCGCAAGGATCGGTTCCTTCCACCGCCCGATCGCGATCATCGACGACCCCTCCACGGCGATCATCAGCACCGTGCGCTCGTCGTCGGACAGCGGGACGATGGCTTCGCTCATACCCCAAACCCCACAGGTTCGATCCGGTTCATCGTCAGCGCGAGACGCGTCTGCGACCAGCCGCTGGCACATGTCATGATCTGCTGCTCAAGGGCGCGGCCCGCTTCGGCACTCATTCTCTCATTGTGCCCGTGTTCCATCAACCGGCGCATCACATTGGTCCAGTTGTAGACCATGTGAAAAGCGCCCTTTTCGCTCAGTTGCAACCTCTCGGCGTCGGTTTGCGCGGCGAGTTGCTGGCCCATCACGCCCGTGTTGTCGGGGGACGGGTTCCACTCGTATGTGTGGAGAGGGATGTCAATATAATATAAGCCGCGTTCAAAGAGGGCCATGATCGGCAGCACCATGTCTTGGCTTTCGATGTTGCCGAGGGGCCCGTACTTTTCGTAAAGATCGCGCGCCCAGGCGCTGCTCGCGCTCGAGCCGATCAGGTACTGGATGCACTCGGCGGGAGCGATAAACCGGGAGCAACAATCCGGGAACGAGCTTTGGCCGTTCTGACCGGCGCCAACATAGGTCACCTTTGTGCCGATGTAGGAGGGGTTGAACTTTTCGAACGCTTCCAGCGTCTTCTCGGCCCGTTGCGGGTGATTGTAGTCGTCCGCCGAGCAGGAGATGATCAGGTCACTGCGGGCATGCTCGTGGAGCCAGTTGAACTGAACGTTGAGACCAGCCATCCCCTTCAAGTCGGTATGCGGGCAACGGACGAGCTTGACGGACTTCTTGCCGGTGTATTTGACGAACAGGGTGTTGACAATCTCGTAGCTGCCGTCGTCCGACCCCTGGTCGGAAACCAGCACGTCGATATCGTCAATTGTCTGCTCCAGAATTGACTGTACGCAGCGTTCGACCCATTGCGCTTTGTTGCGCAGCGGAACCTGGAATGTGACTTTGCTCACTCTTCCGCCGCCTCGTACAGCAACCCTTCGGGCGTACACGGCGCGCCGAGGTTGCGCATCTCATAGCAAGCGACATGGCGGTTGGTCTGCCGCGCCACGTCATGACCGCAGCAGTAATACGCCGGCTCCCGGGCGCCGTTAAACAAGTGCTCTGCAACCTCGCGCCGAAACTCCTCTTGCGCCTCGCCAGTCGTAATGTCGCGCTCGTACATGTGCTTGCAGCGCTTGCAGGCCGGCACGCTCATTTTACCGCCTTCAGCACGATCTTGTATTCCTTGACGATGTTGAGGTTGACCAGCGCCATCTTCTCGAACACGGCCGGCTGATCCACCAGCTCGGGGAAGCGCGGGTCCACCACCCGCTCGACCGAGACCATCTCGAAATCCACGTCCCACATGTCGGCGAGACAGGTGTTTGCCGCCTTGTTCTCGCGGAAATAGGCATTGTTCCGCTTGCTTAAGAGGCTTAGCGAAGCCGGCGTGATCGCACGCACATGCGTCGGATCGTTGACAAAATCCTCGTGGAAAGGGTTGGGGCAGTTTATACGGACGAGGGCGTCAGGCGCGCAGACGCGGTAGAGTTCGCTGATTAAGTAATGATATTCTTCAACAAGCTCTCCCATGTGCTCTAAAGAATGATTAAACAACACCTCATCAACAGGATCATCATCGTCATCGGCAAAGCCCCAAAATTCTTTATCCAATTCCCAAACCACATCAGGCTTACATTGAGGATCGCTATCGACGTTCACCCAGCCGTCGAGTTTCTGGTAGCCGCACCCGGCATTGATTTTCATTGCTCTACCCACTCCGCATGCCCTTCGGCGACAAACCGCTCGAAATTCTCGTGGTTCTCCAACCAAAACTGCTCGGCAATCGCCGACAGCCCCTCGGGCGGGTCGTCATAGTCCGACCCCTTGATAAACTTCAGCTTCCCGCCGCGAAACGGCGGCAAGTGATCAAACCGCCAGACGACCCAAAGCTGCTGCTTGTCGGGCATCGCATAGGTCATCATCGACAACTTGACACCACCGCGGGCCTTGGCGTCGGCCTCGCCCTGCTTCAAATCGCGGTTCCCACAAACCAAAATCAGCGGCATGTCATTCACCCTCCCAGCCGGGCATGATCATAACAAGTACGGCGATATCCCCCGTCAGATGGCCAGCCACAACTAGCCACCTTTTTACATCCAGGTTCGTCGCAGATATTCTCAAATTGCTCGGCGGCTCGGCACTGTGGGCAGACGCTCCAAACCTGATCGCTCTCAGGATCGCTAAAGCGGACAATCTCACCCTCGTTGCCGCACCATTCGCATTCGGTACAGCGGAACAGGATCATCCCCTTATCCTTCCCAGGCAAATTGCCCGATGGTCCAGCCCGTGCGGGCATCTCAGGTCGGCGCAGATCGAGCAGCGGAAAATGGTCGGCATCGTCCTACTCGGCTCGTTGCCCGTCTGCATCCGCGCGAACACGCAGCGCCGGCAGCCGCACGCCGCCAACCACGCATCATCGGCGCCGTGCATCAACCCGTATCCGCCACGCTAGAAGCTGCTGGTTGTGCTTCGGACAAATGGCTTGGTCCACCAGCTTGCCGGCGCCTTGGCTATAGCGTTTCACGTGAAACATTTTCACCATAACCACTCCTCCACCCCTATCGTCACGCGGAATGGCGACGGTTTACCTTGCTCTCGCTCAATGATGCGACGTAGCGGCCCCCACGCTTCAGGCGTATCCGTCTCGGCGATAGCCGCATTGAGCATTCTCAGGAATGACTCGCGACTGATGAGGGCCTGCCACTTAACCAATTCAGCCATCACCGCACCCCTATACCCATCGCGAGCAGATAGTGGCTCATCGGGAAGAACCCGCTGTGCAGCACCTCGTCATTCATCGACAGAACCAGAACGCACCTAAAGTATTGCTCCATTAGCCGCTTCAGGTCGCCGCCGGTCATGCAGGCGACGTGACCAAGCTGGCTCATCTCCGAGGCGTATTGCTGCGATTCCAGCGATGGAATGCCGATGATGGCGCGCCCGTCCGCTCGCAGCGACGCGCAGACGTTGCGCAACACCGCATGGCTGTCGGCGATGTGCTCGAACACGTCGAGCATGTAGATCGCTTCGTAGGGCCGGACGGGCAGGGGACCGTCCGTAATATCCCACTGCAACGCCCCGCTCTCCTCGCAGAAGCGTTCATCAAAGTCGTAGAGCCACAGCGCCCCAACAGCCTCTTTGACCAACCGTCCCGCAAAGCCATCGCCGCAACCAATCTCGGCCACCATCTCCACACCATCGAGAAGGCGGGCGACTTGCTTATACCGGCTCAGCGTGAACAGCAGCGTCTTCGGGTCGTCGCGCCAGCGCTGTGACGACATCGACCCCAGCGTCACAAGCGGTGTCGCGAAGCAGCGATCGTACTGGCGCTCGGTCATTCCTTGCCTCCAGACGCGCGACCACGCGCCTCACCCTGCAGGTCGGCAGCGATCACATCAGAGCGGCCCTGCGCCTTCACCGCTTCCAATGTCTGATCCATCTTGGAATTGGTGTTTTCCTCCAACAACTTCATGTCCTTGCTGACTTCAAGAATAGAGTGCTTGGCACTCTGCGCTTCGCGCTTGGCCCGACTGGTCTCCACCGTGTTGTAGAGCAACACGCCAAACGCGCCCAACCCGATCATGTCGCTGAGCCAATCAGTCACAACGGGTGCCGCCAGTCGATCCAGCGATGCACCAGGGTCAGCACCAAGACACCGAACACACCGGCCATGGGGACCACGAACACCCAGAACGACGGCGTGTCCATCGCCGCCATCAGTCCGCTAAGCATGTCAGCTCCTCCCTCACCCGCGAGATCACGTCGCTCCATTGCTCGCCCAAAGACCGGCGCCAAAGCCGATGGTTCGGATACCAGATCGTGTCCTCACGCCCATGCTGCCAGCGCCAATCGCACCCCCGATCATTGAGCAGCAGCCAGGTCTTGCACCCCGCCGCGCCGGCCAAATGCGCCGCCGCCGTGTCCACGCTGATCAACAAATCCAACTGCTCGATCTCACGCAGGGTGTCCCGCATGTCGATGAGACCCGGCGACAGGTCGCGGATCAACCCGTGCACGCCCAGCTTGTTCATCTCGTCCATGCCGCGCGGCCCTACCTGCAACGACACAAACTCAAGCCCCGGCACTTCAGTCAGCGGCAGCAAATCGACAAGCGCGATGCTCCGTGACTCATCGTTGTCGTGGTTCGGGTCGCCCGCCCAGACCAGACCCACGCGCCAAACCGGACTCTCAGATGTATCGCCGGTTAAAATCCGCGGCAAATACGCCGCCTCCGTTGCCTTCAACCCCAGCGCCGGAAGATTCATAAGAGGTGCCCATGCGTCCACGCCACTTCCCGGCAGCGCACAGGGCATCGCCTCAACCTCCATGTCAGGCCACCCCCCGCGGCAGAGGCTCACCAGCTCCCGCTGTATCTGCAAAATCACCCGGTCGGCGCGACCGATTGCGGTATCCAGATACCGCAACATCTGAATGCTGTCGCCCAACCCCTGCTCGCTCCTCAACAGCAGCGTCCCCGTCCGCTCACCACGCCAGCGCGGGTAGGGAAAATCATCCATCTCCGGCATCTTTAGCGGGATGCGCACCTCGAACTCCCGCCACCCCTCCTCCCACTGGCCGTTAAAGAACAAGGCAAAGGCCAACGCGAGGTGCGCGAGATTACGCTCGACAAGAGGCGTGACAGGAGCCAAATGCGCGCCGAGGCGGGCTTGCTGCAAGCTCTCCTCATCCTTACCGAGCGTGCAGAGAACATGGCTCAAGTTCGTATGCGCCAAGCCAAAGGTCGGATTGGCCTCGATCGCTTCATACAAAACACGGCACGCCTCGTCCGTCCTCCCTGCCAGATGCAGGTTCCACCCCAACGCCGTCAACGTCATCGAGTCGCCCGGCTTTAGCGCGTTGGCTTTGGCCAACGCCGCCGCCGCCGCCGCCCACCACTTCGGCTGCCCCTTCAGACTATGGACCGAGAAACCCTCGCAGATCGCCCCATACAAATACCAGGCCCGCGCGTTCTGCGAGTCATCCCGCAACGCCGGAATCAGGAGCTGATAGGCGAGACCAGCGTTGCCCGCCTTCACCGCGGCCTCGGCTTGGGCGAGAAAATCAGTCACTTCAGCGCCTCGTCAATCATGGCGCGCCAATGGTCAGATGGTTTAGCGATTCGATAGGCTTCATCACAGCCGCACGCCGAATAAGCAGCATGAGTCATCGCCTCAGTCGGCTCCCGCATCGCGGCAATCATCGCGATAGTGGCGGCTTCTTCCATTCCGTCACAAAAACCGTCAAACGGAATCGTGTAATCGTCCATAACCTTACATAAAACCGCCTTCACCCGTTCAACCATCTCACTCATCACGCTCCCCCAGCAACACCGCGATCTTCTCCAGCGCGTCCTCGGCCAAACGCGCCGCATTCACATCACCCGGCCGCAGCGCAATCTTCCGCAGCGCCGCCCGCGCCGCATCAATCGCCGCCCGCTCCCGCGTCCGCAACGGCCTCGTCAACCCATCAGCAACAGCCATCCGGTTCCTCCCGCGCCAAAACAAAGTGCGTCCGGCGACGATCGTAGACGCACGGTTCAGGCTTGAACGGCGCCGCAGAGCCGTGCATCACCACCCCCCAACCACCACCCCACTCGGCATTGGCAAAAGCCAGCAACTCCTCATCCTCACAATCCCCCTCGGCGCACACCTCCATCCACCGATCGCCCCAATGCGGGCGCACCACCTCGACCCGCCGCAGCGCGCTCACTGCTCGATCATCCCGATCGCCGCAATCACCACCGCCGAGATCGCGCACATCGCCATCAAAAACACCGACAAACCACGCGAATAGCGAACCGGCACGTCAGGAGGAAGGTGAGGCATCAGTTTCAATTCCTTGCCTTGCCTTGCCAAGCCTTGCTCTACCAAGCCTAGCCGTACCGCGCCAAGACCAGCCCCGACGCGCCGTGCCTGGCCGAATCATGCCCAGACACACCCTGCCGTGTTAAACCTTCTTCCCCCCGAATAACTCAAGCGTCCTCGCTATCGGCAACTGCCCCGTCATCTCCGTGTTCACCGCACCAGCAATGCGATCAACCGACCGCGGCTTGCCAATCACTTCCATCAACTTCAGCGCAGACACGGTGGCGTTGGCGCGCACCTTCTCGGCATCAGGCAGCGCATCCCAGTCGGCTACCGCCATCACCCGATCAACCCCTCGGCGCGCCATGCGACGCATCCGTCCAAAGATGCCCAACCCGCTGTTGGTCAACTCAACGTCCGTCGCTCGCCGGATGCCAATGTTGTTCAGCGGGTCAGTCACAATCTTGTATTCGCGCAAGCAGATATGCCGAGCTGAATGTAGAATATGCCTCGCTTCAGCCTGCACATCCTGGCCAATCAGCTCATTCAGTTCTCGGTATCGGATCAACTCTCCAACCGACATTCGCTTGATGCGGTCGACCAGAACCGTCGTCTCAATCGCCCGAGAAAACGGATAGGACCGACCCTCAACAACCTGAGATCTCGTTTCCATTGCTGTAACTCCGTAAAACCTTGCCTTGCGTTGCCGGGACAAGCCAAACCTTGCCGAGCCACGCCGCGCACTACCGCGCGGAGCCACGCTAAGACGAGCGCTGCCCGGCCACGCCGCGTTAAGCCGCCTTCCCCAATTGCTCCTCAATCACAACAAACTCATTCACTTTAAACCGCCCGTAAAACCCCCGGTTTCTCGGCCTAAATCGCCCAATCCCAACAAACTGCCCAAACCGCTCAAGCACAAACTCAAACACAGTTGTTCCAGTCGCCGGCCACGTCTGCAACACCGTGTCATCAAAAATTATAAAGTTAAATTCAGCCTTCCAACCGTCCTGAATAACCGGAAAATACTTATGTACCCGCTTAGAACCTCCTGCGCGACCATCAGCAGGAACAAACAAGCGCTCGCAACTCACATCCTCGGCCTGAATCCCAAGCATCGCCGGCTCAAGAGCCATCACGCCAGCCTCGAAATGCTTGGTGTACGTCGCCTTGCCCTTTCCGGGTATACCAAGCGACAGAAACTTAGCCGTCTCCGCCAAACCGTTTTTGAATGACATTGGCGGAATAAAAACCTCCCCCTTCTGGTTTACATGAAGTCGGTTCCGCCACGTTCGCTTTTCATAATCCTCAAACCCTTCGCCCTGAAGTTTCTCAACTTCATAAGAACGACCTTGCGAATACGGCGACACACCCTCTACAGAAGCGACAACTGTTTTCATCTATGAACTCCTCGTTAAACCCTGCCTTGCGATGCCCTGCCGAACCAAGCCATACCGAACTAAGCCCAGCCCTGCTACGCCATGCCCTACTAAACCGCGCCGAGAAAAACCTTACCGACTCACTCCACCATATCCCCCATACCCACGCCCATAGTCCCGGCTCACACCACCCCCATCTCCATACGACGGAGCCGGCGTGTACCGATACTCCTGAACCGACGACCCAGGAGACACAAACACCCCACCACTCCCGTCCCGGTTGCTCCGGTACTCCGTCACGCTATGCCCCGGATCGATGATCACACCGTCCCTCAAACCCTGCGCATAGGCCGAAACCGCCCAAACCGCCGAAAACGCCAGCAATCCCAACAGCTTAACCATGTTTTCCTCCTCCGCAGCGACTCACTATATATAGGGCGCTCTCGCGCCCCCCTCACTCCTCCACCAGCGCCGAGATGTCCCACGGTCGGTCCCGCAACGCTCGCGCCGGAAAGGGGACCCGGGCAGGGCGAGGCGCCTTCTCTTCCAACGGCAGCATGTCAGCCGCCAACAACACCTCATCCATCCGGCGCCAGTGATCCAGCGCCAACCGACGCCAGTGATCCAGCGGCTTGATCTCAGCCATCACCCAACTCCTCATGCTGTTTATATATAGGGCGCCATGCGAGACGCTCATTCCGTCAGCCCCCCAACCATCCGACGCCGCTCCAACTCAACCGCTCCACGCGCCCCTAACTCCCGCTCAATCAATAACCGCAACCACTCCCCAACACTCCGATGATCCTCCGCCGCCGCGTCAAACAATCGGCGCCGCAAATCCCCACTCAACCGCAAACTAAACGTGCCCTTCTCCATCACAGACCCTCAAGCAACGCCCATGACGACGGCTCAAAACGATCCTTATCCCCACCCTCTCCCGGATACCGAACCCCACACGGGTCATACTCAGCCACACAACCCCCATCCTTTGTCCATAATTCATAAATAGAACGATAAGGACTGTGAGCCTCACCACTGCCACGCGACGATATCACAAAGATCAACTCGACTATCTTCGCCATCAATCCATTACCCACTCTATCGCCATTATCACCAATACCCACGACAATACCGACAAACCAATGATCACCAATGCCCGAATACCTACCGGATACTTCTCGGATGGCGGGCAATCCATCACTCCCCAATCCTTTCAACTAACTCAGCAATAACCGAGCGCGATTCTTCCACATTCACAAGCAAATCCTTCAATCTCTTAACAAAAGAAACATCCAAACCAACAACCTCATACGTCGTTACCCGCAATCCACACCCTTCACACCTACGGCGGCGGCGAACACGACGGTCACGATCATTACCAGTAACACTCGCACGACTGTCTAATACTCGCATTATCCCGCCACACACACACAAAAACCCGGTAGATGCTTCAGTCGTTCGATGTCCCATACCAACTCCTATACTCCTAAATGTACGACGATGCAACACAATGTCGTACGGTTTTCGCAAAATTTTTATCCGGGCGTAACGATGGGGGTACTTCGCATCCGCCGCGGCCGGTCCCGACGGCCTCCCCCGAAACTTGGCCTAGAAACGCTACGACGCAGGTGCGTTGCATACGAACAAACCATGCACATCGCGTGCAACCGCCTTAGTATGGCGGTAACACCATAACAATATCAATGGATTAACACGTCAAAGTGTAACGTCAGTATAACCGACGCATTGAATTGACCATGCTCGACGCATTGCATAGCCTCGCTGGCCATGCCTAACCCATTGCAATTACCGCCAGGTCTAGACCCCGTTACAGCTGGTCGGCTTGGCCTATGGCTACTTGGAAAGAGATCGCACCTCCGTGCACAGCATCGCGACTACCATAGGTCACGGGTTCCACATGGTACGCGATGGTTAAGCAGACGCTTTACCAAGCTTGTTTGCCGTTGGGGTATTCACGACTATCCCGGTTGGATACGAGCATTTTCAGAGATACTTGGAGTCAAGCCGGGTCGGGGTAAGGTTCTTTTGTACTCACCTGATGAGCAAGTGAGCTATCGGCATTTGGTAAGGATGCTGGAATACGGATTAGAGGTGCGAGCGGACTGGGACGAGTTGATTGCCGATCTTGAAGCGCACATAGCGTCTCGCCCTCCGCCTAAACGACGCGGCATCAGAGGTGGCGGTAAAACCGGCTGACCCCCTCATTATCTAAAATTTGATACGATTCGCAAATTAGCGTATTGACCCTATAAGAACGTAGCATTATGTTACGTATATCAGATGGGAGAGACGAGATGACGCAAACCGAAATCATCATTCGCCGCATGAAGCAGCTGGACGATTGGTACACCGACGGTTGGCTGACCACGGAAGAGTATGAGGCTCGGATGTCGGCTTACCGCATGATGCTAATGGCAACTGATTGCTAAACGAGCGGCAGCTGGAGGAGCACAGACAATGACCACCATAGCGAAAAATCGGATCGAAAAGTTTCTACCAAAGGTAACGGGTGGCAAGTTCTATTCGCTTAGTAATCACTTCATAGGTGAAGAAGCGACGGCTGAGCAAATTGTGTCGTTTGTGCGTTTCTGGACCGACCACGGGTTAGGGAAGATGACCTTAGATGGAACGCATGGGCGTTACCGTTTGCACTCAAACGAATGGGCAGAGTTTGAAGTGATATAGCTTAATTAAACGCCGCGCGACAGGCGCGCGGCATAGCTAACGGAGCCTAGAACCATGAATAGATTTTACCTCAAACGGCAAGGTGGATTGATGTTCTGGCGGATCGGCCGGTTAGGCGGATCGTTCTACCTCGCAACGCGCGCGGCATAGGCCGTAGCGATTGGCGCGCGCGGCATAGCTAAGGGAGCGAGTGAGATGAGCGTTGCATCGGTTAATGGGCGGAACAGAGAGCGGCGTTTAACGAGCGCCTTGCAGACCGATCCGCAGCATCTTGAGAAGCGCCGGATTGCGCTTGCGGGGAAGCGGGCAGCCCAACCGAAATCCGCGCTCCCGCTGCATGTTCTTTACATGCGAGCATGGCGCAAAGCAGGGAAACCTGCCGATTTTCCAAGCTGCGCAGACTGGATTAAAAACGATGGCAAATGGCTGGATCGTCAATTAGACAACGCCAGCGCTATCGTCAAGTCATGGCCTAAGAAGAAAAAGGATTATATGCTTTCTCAATTTGAAGGCGATTAACCCGCCACGCGATAGGCGCGCGGCATAGCTAGGGAGCGAGACAATGGCAAAGATCAGCGCACACGGTAGGGAGATTGGCACTGTGTATTTCACGGTGAAGGCAAAGCGTTATATGAGTGACGGAACGGTTCTGGTCAATCAAGGTTTCGGCTGGAAACTTGGTCCGAAACTCAAACCTGGCGTAACGCCACAGGAGGCTTACGATCGGCAGGTTGCGCACCAACGTGAAGAATTGTCACGGCGTCCCCGCACGTTAGCTTATCGCAAGGAACTGCACGCGCTTGCTGGCATGTCGAAACGGTGGAAGCTGCACATGGCTGTTGAGTTGATGCCGGATGATCCCGATGGTGTGTGGTCAGAAGCATGCGATGGCTACGGCGACAACTGCTCGGCGGATATCGATGAAGTTGCACACCTCTGCATGCTTTACAAAAACGCAGTCGCTGAAACCGCGCGGTTACGCGAGACGGTAGCTGCCTAACTACGAGTCCTGCTCAATCGCCGCGTGACAACAGCAAGAACGCGCGGCGACTAGCAGTACCAGTCTGCAAAACGTGGGAGAGAGACGAATGCGTAAATTTCCTCTGATCGAGCTAGCTTATCGCCGCACCATCGGTGCCGGCATCGTCGTGAACCTAACGGGCTACTTTGGCGCAAACTTTCGCGTCATGCGCGGCAGCGACGACAAGCGATATCTATGCGTCATTGCATGGTATCCACGCACTCGCAAGCTACTCGGCTACAAGCAAGCATCGTGCCGCATCTGATCACTTGCAAACGTGGGAGAGAAAAGATGAACCTAGACACTTTCGACATGATCGGTTGCATTAAAAAACTTGGCGTGAGCGATGACGATGCATGGGCGTTGCGGCGCATCGCTATGCAGTTGCAGCGCTGGCATGAGCTGGCTGGCGCGACAAGCACGCGATGAAGGAAACACTTAGGGCCATACATCGGCCGTCGCTACAAAGGCAACAAGAGCGGCGGCCTATTGTGTGACTAAGAGAAACGGAGGGTATGACCATGACTCCGCGCGAGAGGGCAGACGATATTGAGCGAAAGCTTCCTCACCATCTCAGGTTTGTCGCCCCCATTAATCGGAATGCATTTTTGGATGCTCTTGAGATCGGCATCACCGAGCACGTCCGCGCGCTGCTGGCGGAAACGCCGGAGACGATGGAGTTGCTTACCTACGGGCCCCTAGATGAAGAAGACGCTAGGTGGACCCTCGCCGCCCTCCGCAGAAAGGCCCTTGGAGAATGACCGATGACTGATCCCGAATTGCTCGAAATGTCGGGCCGCGCCTTATTTGGCACGGACTGGCATCGCGGGCTGGCGCGTGCTCTGTCGGTCAACGACAGCTCCGTGCGGAATTGGATGCATGGTCGCAACGCAGTGCCTCCGGGCATATGGGATGATCTCGCGGCACTGTTAACAGAGCGGCAGGGCAAGATCACCGAGACGATTGCCACGCTAGCCGCATCTCGCGCGCGCCAGAGCGCATGAAAGCTTGTGGCTGGTACTACCCTACCAGCCACCATGCTCCCCGCGCTGTACGGCGCTCGCAGCGGCACTAGCGTCGATTTGGATATAGGAGAATAGGAATGATAGATCACAAAGCAGCGGCGCGGCGCGTCGCGCGACAGCTTGGTGCGACATTAGCATACCGCCGCACGGCGCATGCACAACACGTCGACATCTATTTACCGAAAGGTATGGAGTTTGATGGGAATGAAGGATTAGACGCGCTCCACCACGAATGCGAGCTAGACGAAGATATCTGGCCCGGCGTGTTGGCTGACTTAGTGGTTTGCGCTGCATGACGCCCACCGAGCTTCGCGCGACCTTGGCACAGCTGCGACTGCGCCAGGTCGCGCTCGCGCGTGAGCTTGGCGTGCATCGCGTGACGGTGGCGCGCTGGGTCGCCGGCAAGGTCGAGGTTCCGCGCCATGTCGCGGCGTGGCTCGCGCTATACGCGCGGTCGGCGGGCCCGCCCCCATCGCGCGAGGAACCGACTCGGCGGTTCCCGGTTGACGGTACGGTGGGGGTAATCAAGGTAAGCGATGCTCAAAGCAAAACCACTGCGTAACCCCCAATCTCTCAGCATCGGGATATCCCCAACTTCCCCACTTACCGCAAGTCCCGCACCAGTGGTCGAGGCCAACGCGCTCTGGTTTAGGAATTTCCGCGTCACAAGTATTTTCTGATATAGGCTCAACATCATCATCTACTAACAACTCAATTCCATGCATAGTATCGACAAAACAATATTTGATATTTTTAATCTGTGAAATAATCCTCGGAAACAAATCAACCCAACGCGCCGACTTATAATAATATCCATGATGATAATCACCGTTATAATCATACCCACCTTCATAACACAACATATGCTCCCCCACCTCACAAAAAGCTAACCGATTATCCCCCTCAGCATAAAACCACAGACCTTTATAGATTTTTGCAAGATACCTTTCAAACGGTCTTATTGAATACCTCGATACAGGTTTCCCCTCATCGTTACCATATCCCGGTTTAATAGTCGGCACCCAAATATGTGAAATACCTTTTCGCCGATATCCTAAAATGCGTCTCTTAAGTTCATCTACATCAATCGGCGTATGCTGAATCTCGATAACCAGCATTTTCCCATTCGGCGCCCATATTGCTACATCGGCTCGCTGATCTCCGACAGGATATTCCAACTCAGCTCGCAACCCACGCTCGCGCGCCGCCTCACAAAACAGTTTCTTCGCCGTCAAATGTGCGACTGTCTCCCCCACCGAATACGCGCACACAGGCGATCCTGGCTTATGCGCAAAGTGTGCGATCTTTATCGAGCCAGCCTTTAAGATCACATCGGCTTGACAGCCGGGACACTTGAACGCCTGTCGGCGCTCTAATTGCCGATCTGCCTCGACGCGCTCGCCGTTCACCCACGCAATGAGCATCCCATTCTCCGTTCAGGGTAGAACAGGGTAGCTTTTCGTACCCTGATCGCGAAAAACCTAGGCTGGCCCTTATTAAAACAGCTTACTCATAGTAAACAGGGTAAATAAGGTCGTACACACAAGGATCGCCGTATCGTGTCGTAAAAGCGATAGCGCGTGGCGATCCCGCCCAGAAGTTTTAGAAACGAAAATATGCTGTTTTCCCCGCTTACTCTGAGCGCCATTGATATTAAAGGGTTTTTCAGCCCCTTTTTGCGCAGGGTGCTCAGGGTTGCACATGGTAAAAACGGACCGCACCAAGCAATCAGTGTAAACAGGGTAAAAATTCCTAACATTCCTCAGGGACGTCATCCCCCCAATCGACAGGCAGCTTTGTCGCAACTTCAAACGCCAAACGCGCCGTCGTTATATCTCCGAGGGCATAGCACATTTTGCTATACCCAAGGACCGCGCGTGCTTCACGATGGCCTGTGCCAGTATCGGTGAGATGTTCGCCGACGATCATTCCGCGTTTAGGGCGCGTCGGCTCATTTCCCATGCGGCGCATGAACCTTCCGAAATGAACTCTATTGAGCGGTCGGCGGTCGTGTTTGCTGGCGGCAAATTCCAGATAGGATGCGTAAAGCAACTCGGTCGAAACAACCTCGTCCCATTGGTGCAAATCCGCTTCCAATCCCAAACGCGAGCGATAGACATATTCGCGCTGCAAGACATCCAGCCACCATTCCTCAGCGGTCGGCAGCGACATGATGCGCTGATCGTTCAACCCGTCCGTTTGCGGGATGGCGCGCGGGTTGTAATCGCTCAGATCCATATCAAGCAGATCGCCTAGCATCGCTTCGTAGCCGCCGTTTTCCATCTCGCGGGTGATCGCAGCAAAATAGGCGTGGTCGTTCAGGTGTTCTTCGCTGAGGATCAAAACAAAGAAGCGCCGCGAGTCCAGTGACGCCGGCACCACCCAATCCTCGTTGGAGGCCATCATCAGGTGAATGAAGTTCCGCATTTGCACAGGCGCTTGGTATTTCGCCTCGATGGTCAGGTAGGGTTCGGTGATAAGCGACTTCAAAACGCCGACATGCTGCTTGTCGCCAGCCCAAAAGGCTTCGTCGGCAAACAAAAAAACCAAGTCGCGCAGATGGCCGTTAAACGACCCTATCAGGTGCTTGGCGGTCGATACGGTCATGCTGTGCTGGCCGAGTATGTGCATGAGCGCACGCGCTAACGTGCCTTTGCCCGCACCTTGCGGACCTTTCAGCACAACAGCGACTTCGCCTTGTAGCTCGGGGTGCTGGACGAGGCGCGCCATCCAGCCCATCAAGAAATTGTAATGCTCTTGGTTGCCTCGACAGATGACCTCGCCAATGTGCTCTTGCATGAGCCGCCATGACCCGGTGCTAGGCTTGACGGCGAACCCCTGCCAAAGGTTCAGGGTGGATGGCGGCAGTGGCCCCCCGCGTGGGTCGAAAACGATATCGTTGTAGGTCTTGCGTTCGGGATGAGAGAGCCAGATATCGGCAAAGGTGCGAACGATGTCCTTGCCCTTCTTGTCCTTGCCGACGATTTTTGAGCGATTGAGCCACAGCCGCTTTAGGTCTTCAAAGGTTAGTCTCCGATAGCACCGTCTTCCGATGGTCTCGTCGACTGAGGGCTCGTAGACCAGCACCCGGCCTTCCTCGTTGACGACGAAATAGCGTTGGTTGAAGTGCTGGACGATCTCGACCACGGATTGACCGCTACCAGGCGCGCGGTCGGGTTGAGGTAAAGGAATGACGTTGTGATCTAATTGCTCGACTCTCTCCTCGCTTGATGCAGAGCGCAACTGAACAGCGCTATCACGCGTCCCGAACTTGGCTGCGGCGGAGCGCACCATTGCGCGAATAGCGGCTTCCTCGCGTTTCCAGTTCCACGCAACACCAGCATTGCCGGCAGCCGCCTCGGTCGCACTCAACACGGCATTAACGATCTCGTCCGCGTCGACACCTTGCGCGGCCAAGGACGCCGTTACCGACAGCTGCGTGGCGTGGATGCCGCCTTCGCCCGCCGCCAGATACGACATGGCGGAGAGCCGGCTCTCGACATCGATGGGCGGCTTGAACGACGATAGCCGAGCCATCGCCAGAAACGGGTCGTTTGCAGCCACGCCAGCTGGCGCCGCGGTCGAAACCAGCAATGGCCTTTGCACATCGAGCATCTCCACGATGTCGCTAAACTCATAGCGCAGGGCGAAATCGGAGACCGGCAACAGGACAACCGGCTTCAGTTCTTCTGTTTTGCTGTGGTGGGTGCCGGGGAGGCGCATGACGCGGGCGATGTCGCAGCAAGTGGGGTCGCCTGCGAGGATGCCAGCGAGTTGCTTGAGCACGGCCACGATAGCGTCATCGTCCTGATCGCGGCTATCTGATTCCAGGTTGACGTTGAGTGCTTCTCGCAACAACCAGTAGCAATGAATCCCGCCGCCACTATCGACGAGCAGTGATGGGCGAAGGGGCAGAGAGAGTGCGGCTGCAACGGCTTCCTCCTTGGAGAAATCGGTTTTGTAGCAATCGATATCACACCACAGCGCGGCCAGTTCGGCGCACTCGGCTCGGGTCCCGCCGGGGCGCCCCATGATCCTTGTGCAGCAGCCGAAGAACATGCCGCGCCCTGGCTGGTCCCAACGCTGGCATTCGTCGATGACGATTTGGGATTCGCGCGTTTTGCGTTGAGTGGGTCGCCCGCTCTTGTCGTTGGTAAAGGAGCGTAGTTCAACGTGTTGGGTGGTATTCTCGAAAAACTGCGCGAGGAAGGTTATTGTCGGGGAATAGTCGATGTCGGCCACACGCTGTGCTCCCTTACACCAAAGAGTTAAAGAAGCGTTCCGGTTGATTGGCGTTTGTTTCGGTTTTTTTGCGCCACTGAATGACCGCCAGCACCTTGGTAATAAGCTAAACGCGCCTCGATATCGGTGATGTATTCGGCTTCGCGTTCGATGAGGATGGCGTCAAAGCCTTCGGCGAGCGCCGCCACGCCGGCAGTGCCGCTGCCCGCGAATGGGTCTAACGTCAGTCCGCCCGGCGGCGTGACGAGGCGCATCAACCATCGGATCAGTGCGACCGGCTTGACAGTGGGATGCTTTGACCCCCAGCGGTCCTCGCTATCGGCTTTTGCTGAGAAAAAGAACCGCGCTGCAGAGCCGCTGTCGCCCCGAGCGAGCGCTGGCGCCTGCTCGCCAAAATCGCCATAAATACCGTTACTTTTCTTTGGAAGCTGCGGCCGGTCGTAGAGTTGTCCCGCGCTGTCGGGGAACGCCGCGAGCACTTCGTCGCTGTCGTCATGCGCCACATTCGCCGGCCAGCGGCCAAGGTTTGGATTGTGACCGCCCTCGGAGCCGTCTTGACGGTATCCGCCTAACCCTTTTCCGTAGATGCTGTTCTCAGTCGTGGAAAGCGATCCCGGAACTCGCTTTAATGTCCCGATCCGGCACCCATCAATATTGATGGCTCCCGTGCCGTGCAGCAGCACATTCTCGGCGACCGTGCCGATCAGTGGCTTGCGCGCGAGGACGATCGGCTCGAAGGCCGACTTGAGCGCCGTGCCCCAACCAACCCATGCTGCTGCCGCCGCCGTCGTAGGTGCTGTTATCGCGTAATCAAGATATTCCGGTGCTTCCCGCTCAGACGCATTGATGCCGTCCCCCCTGCCACGTCCATGCCCATTTCTGATGTCGCGGCGCTTAATGTGCGTGACCACCGCCCGCTCTGCGCCGGCGGCTTTGTCGATTGCCTTGCTGACATCGTGCGATTTTGGGAAGCCAGTGCCGTACAGCCAGCAGAGCGTGTCGCGGATTTCAAATCCGGCATCCTCGATCGCGCACACCATGCGGTGATAGGTGCGCGTACCGCCAAAGGCAACGAGATGCGCGCCGGGTTTGAGAACGCGATAGACTTCGGCCCAGAACGCAGGATCGTGAACGACTTCGCCCGTGTCCCATTTTTTGCCCATAAAGCCGCTGGACAAGCGCGCCATACCGTCAGCGCGCGCAGCGGCCCGGCGCTCGTTTGTCCCGGAGCCGTTGATCGAAGTCTTGCCGAAGCGTTTGACGATGGAGGTTAGGGAGTATGGCGGGTCGGTAATGCCCGAATCAATGCTGCTACTGTCAAGCGTCTTGATGACTTCGCGGCAGTCGCCGGGCAGCAATCGCACCGTGCTCATTTCTCCTGTTCCTTCTTTGCCCGCTGTCGCTCTTCCGCCTCACGCCAGAGCCGGGCGATCGGTTCGCCAGCGAGGTAGCGGCGGCGCATTTCGGCGATGGCTGCTAGCCACGACCCGTAGGAGTCTGCGTCTTCTTCTTCTTGAGTTAGGACGCGGCTCATCAGCCACGCACTCGGCGCGTCTTGAAAACGTAAAAAGCGTTGAATAAATTGACAGTTGGCATTGAGCGCTCCATCGCACTGGGGCTAGCCGGGAGGCGGGTCGTTGGCAGCGATCCGCCTTCGCCATTCCAAGACTACTCTCGACTGGATCAAGGTCAATGGCGTCAGTCGTCGTACCCGTCGTCATTGCCGCCGATTGGACCGTAGGAGGCGTCTTCCAGCGCGTCGGCGATGATGGCGACGAGGTCGTCTTCGTTGACCGGGCGGCGAGTTGCCATTTCGCGCAGTTTGATAGTGTCGAGCACTTTCCAGGCGTCGACCTCCCATTTGGTCATCGCTTGAGTCTCCTTCTGTCCTGAGAAGTTGTCCCGAATCACCCGCCGTTCGGGACCAGACGGCAGCGCAGCCAAAGGCGGGCAGGGGAACTCGCCTGGCCGGGGTCTCCTTTAGAACTTGGCGCCGCGGCGCACGGGCTCAGCCTTCTTGGCGCCTGCGCTGACATTGGCCGCGAGGGTGTCCTTATGTTGTTGGTAAGTCGCTGCCGCAAGTTTCGCTTTTGTACTAGGGGCCCGGTCGTCTTCAAAAGGAATATCGTCGTCCTCGCCTGCCTCCGTCGGGGGAGCCGCGATCGCTAACACGCTCTCGTCGGTCCAGTCGACAATCTTGAGTTCCGGTGTGTAGAGCTTGCCGTACTGCTTGTGGACGTAGCTGCTGCGCCCGAGGGTAACGACCGGCACTTGGCGGGGGTGTTGCTTCAACCCTTCGGTATAGGCCCCGCAGAGTTGCCCGAGATCGCGCTTACCGCTTTCCGACGTGGTTGAGTAGATGTAGAGGTCGCCATCGGGCGACATCAACTGTAGTTCGTTGGTAAACGCCCACGGGTCGCGCGGCTTGCCGTCCGCGTCAGGTTCCCACAGGGCCTTGTCGTTGTCGCCGAGGGACGACCGCGACGGGACGGGGAGGCAGTCGATCAGCAGTTCCATTCGCTCGTCGGTCACCGCCTGGTTCTCCCAGCGCCGCCAGCCAAGGCGAAACCCTTGCATGTTCGCGGCAAACCGGGAGCCGAGGGCGAGTTCGAGCAGATCCTTGCCGAACAGCCACTCGCCTTTGGAGAACTTGAGGAACTGCCCTTGCGGGGGTGCCGCGGCTGCCGCATAGGCGGCAAAGGGATCGCGTTGGTTCATTGTCGCTATATCGCTCATCGCTTGTCACTTTCTCGCTTGCAGTTCAAGGCCAAAGCCTCGGGTTATTCCGGCTCAAACCGGAACTTCATTCGTCCTCAATCCTCGGGGAATAATCGGTCGAACTCCTCCTCGGTGGCACCGCTGATCAGGAACTCCCGTTGTCCCGGTGTCAGATTTGGGAACACATTTTGGATTAGTGCGCCGTTCCGCCAGCTGTCGATCTGTGGCTGAGTCACCGGAAGCTCCAACTCGGTTTCCACCCCGGTGAAGATGGATTTACGTTTGACTAACATGTTGCTCCTCCTTAACCATTATGCTTCACCATCTCCTCGCGAGGACGCAACTTCTTGCCGTCTAACCACCTCCAACATTTCGAGCAGGGCTCAGGACAAGGGTTCTCTGGATGCTTTTTACAGAAATGCCACAGCTTTCGTTTCTGTTTCATCGCGACCCTCTCCCGTGATAGGGGCAGCTCACCACCGCGCAGTAGGTTATTTGTCGCTATGCCGGAATCTTTATTTCACTGGCCAAAATCGGCCTTCAAGCGCGCCCCAATCGTCAGGTACACGGTTCAGGCGACGAATATCCTTGCCGGTTTCATCGCAGTTTGGGCATGGTCTGCTTGTGATGTACGAACCGTCCGAACAGGGTCCAATCGGCTTAAGCCAGCCTGTGCCGTCACATCGCATGCAGTCGGGAAGATTAGGTTTCATCACTTCACCTTCACGGTTAGCCGTTCCCCCGGGTCGCCTTCCTTGCGGTAAGGGTCGAGGTCCATCGCATCTGCAAATTCACAATTAGTAGCGCGGCGACACAGACGCCAGCGGTTACGCCGAAAATCGTATCCCGTGGGGCAGTCATCGAGATCGCATCGACGCGTGACGGCTTCCATCACTTCACCTTCACCGTCAGCCGTTCCCCTGGATCGCCTTCTTTGCGGTAAGGGTCGAGGTCGATCCCGGCGGCTTCTGCTGCGGCGATGTCGATCGATACCCGCCCCTTGGCACTCGACCACGCGACCGAGAATTCGTCGTTGTGGTAGCGCCTGATTTTGTGCGCGGTGAGGAATTCCTTGATTTGCTGCTTAGCCATAACGTGTTCTTTTTCAAACGCGTCAACCTGGATGTTGTACCAATGCTCCAGCTCGACGAGTTTGAAAAGCGCCTCGACTTCGACGGGGGCGAGCGCCGGCTTCTCGTCGGGCGGCATGTTGCTCACGGTAACGTGAGCGCAAAGCGAGGCCCACGGGCAATAGCCGCATTCCCGTCCGCCGGCCATCTTGCCTTCGGGTCGCAGCGACAGGGCGTGGGGCGCGGTCATGATCTGGCGCGCACGATCCTGCGCAGCTTGGTAGATCGCCGGGTCGTACTTGACGGCGAACTCGGTCACCTCGTCGAGAAACGACGCGTCAACGTAAGCAATGAGCGTATAGTCGGGGGCATCGTTGGTGCAGCCGCGTAATAGCCCCATCTGCACATGTACCTGATACTCGTGTGCGGCCTTGGCTTCCTTGACCGAGACGCGTGGGTCGATTGACTTGATCTCGATGCCGAGGCACTCACTGGGGCCAATGTCGGGAATGCCGAGCCACGCGAGGCAGTCGCGCGGGGCATTGACGATGAGCGCGTCGGAGGTCGCCGACAGATAACCGTCGACCAGTGTGCGCTGGTCGTTGCCCGCGTAGAGCAGTTCTACTGGGTATTGAATAAATGCGCGCAGCGCCGGCACCACCCAGTGCTGCTCGATCACGTTGCCACGCTCAAGCGCGCCGTAGCGCTCGACAAAACCGGGATCGTGCGGCACCTCGTTTTTGACGAACCAGGTGCGCCGCGCACAAAGACCAATTTCGCTCGCGCCCACGGTATTGCCGCGATCGTGGCCCGAGAACTCTTTCTGGCGCGATTCGGCGTAACGGCGGGTAAACTCTTTGAGAGAAATCATGTCAGCACCCGCTTGCAACACTGAAAGCAGTTGTCGGTGTCTTCCCCCGCCAGCGGGTCGTCAAAGACATGCATCCCGGCGCGGATGCGCAAGGTCTGGATGCGCCGGTCGATTAGCGAAAGCACGAGGGCCCGGTGTGCCGGATAGAGTTCGGCCACCAGCTGGGCGATCTCGATCATCTCGTCGGGATCGCGGCACCTGTTGATCCATGCGCGCACATCGCCCAGACCCGGCTGTTCGGCAATCGCCTCGCGCCAGGCGGCGGCGACCGCGCGATGGTAATGAGTGACCAGCTTGGCGCGGTCTTCAAGCGCCTTTTCGGCGACGGTAACCATTGGTTGTGTCCATCCCCTGCGATAGCCACCCTTTATCGATGACACGAATACCGCTCTTGCGCAAGCTGTGTTCAAGCGCGCATGATGATTTTTTTTCGGGGTCATGGGAGCGCGAGCGATGCGCCATACCCACACCAAACCATGTGACCGTTGTGCCGGCACCGGCCTCGTTATTCGCGACAAGCGCCGCACCGTTGACGGGCTGGTTGACCCGACCGACGTTATCGAGTGGCCGCAGCAACTGTGCGACAAGTGCGGTGGAAGCGGCGCCGTGGGTTACGTACCGGCTCCGCAGGAATGAACGGCATTGCGCCACTGTGGATTTTAGCACTTATTGTGTTGGCGCTGTTGGCTATCGCCTTCGCGCTCAAAAGATGAAAATAGACATGAGGCAGCAGACATGAGCGACCGTTACGAAATCCGGCGCAGCAACCATGCGAGCCGGGGACGGCACTGGGAAGGCTACTGGCGCGTGTTTGACATGGACAACGCGCGCTACGTATCCATCGGATTCGAGTCGCTGGATGAAGTCGAGCGCTGCCGCAACGCGCTAATCCTTGACGACCGCCGCTGCCTGGAACCGACAAGATGAAATTAATTCTGGCCCTCGCGTTCATACTTATCGCCACGACTGCCAATGCCGCCACCTCGATCCCGGTTAGCGGCGATCACAGCGGCGTTACCGATACCACCGCCATCACCAACGCCTGCAAAAAGGGACAAATACCCAGCCTCAACGGCGGGGTTTACTACGTCAGCCAGATCACCAATTGCCGGGTGATCCGGGGCGATGGCGGGCTGCCAGCATATTTTTGGTATGAAGGGGAAACTGATGTCACCACAGTTATCGGAGTCGGTGGAGGACGCGGCGTTCTTACGTGCCCTGCCGGAACAGCCTGTCGCTACACAGGTTTTACCGTTAATCCTGGCCCCGGACAGGCTTGCGTCGTCATGGATGGCGTACACGGTTTGCAGCTTGACAGCTTCAACTGCATTGACCCCGCAGCTCAGGGAGGTGACTGCATTGATGCTCGTGCCCTCTCAGGCAATTACAACCAACTACTCAAAGTGATTGGCGGGGTGTTTATCCACTGTGGCGGCTGGGGGTTGAACGCGAGCGAGGGGGCCGGCCTCAACGACAGCTTCGTGATTGGGGCAAACTTCTCCAACAATCAACTCGGCAACATCAACGTCGGCGCAGGCTTCGGCAACGTCTGGGCTAACAACAAGATTGAAGACACTTATGCCTCTAACGGTATGGTTTTCAGCGGCCCACAAGGCACCAGCGGCGACAGCGTGATCGTCGGCAACGTCTTCGACCAGAACGGCATCGACATGCAGTTTACCAGTCCTGATTGGTACGGTGTGATCACGGGCAACATCTCCTGCACAAGCCCGAGCGCTCAGGGGATCATGTTCAGCATTGAAGGCTCGAACTTCATCGCCGGTGGGATCAACACCGCATGCGGGCCCACCTACCGGGCGCTTGCCGGCTTTGCGCCGTTTCTTGACTTTGCTGATCCCGATCCAAAATACTTTGATGCGACCAGCCAGACTATCGTCGGGCCGAGCGTTCACAATTAATGCTGCGCGAGCGCCTTAGCGCGCAGCACGGCTCGCTCTGCCGGCGGAAGCTTGGCCTCGATTGTCGGCACGCCCCACACGTCTAAACGTTCACGCACGTCGTCAATGCTGCGACAGACTGTGACGGAGCAACCGGCTGCGACCAGCCATTGATGCACGGCAATTTGCTCAGAGCTGAGCGAGCCTTTGCCGGCTTTCAACTCGATCCACAGGCATTTGCCGCGATTGATAATGAGGATATCGGGCACCCCGGCCTGCATACCCATGCCTTTGAGGATCGCGCCGCGCAGCTTGCCACCCCCGCCGTGCCCGATCGCTGTAAAAAACGTAGGGGCAGTTAAAACGCGCGCCAGATAGGTAGCAATGGCGATCTGGAGGGATTGCTCGGGATGGGCGCGAGGCTTGCTGCTCGAGGCTCGCTTGCGCGACATACGCGCAGGGAGAACGAACATTACAGGCCGCTTGCTTCATCGTCGTCATAGTAGACGACTCGATCAGTGCCGCGCTCAACGATCCGCTCTATTGTGTAACGCTCGTGGCCACAGTCCCTGTCAAGATTGTTGGGCCACTTTCCCGTTTTTGCAGCCTCAAAGTAGAGCGCCCGATTGCAGTCGCAAGCGTAGTTGCCGTAAGCAAACATCCACTCGATTTGGTAATCTGCGTTTCTGTCCTCATCCCACCCGGCCCAATCAGAGTCGTCATAGTAGACGTATCTCTCGCCGGTGGTATTGTCGCGGAGATGGATATCAATCTTCATCACGCTATGCCTGCATCAAATATCGTATCTCGGCGCGTTTCAACTCGATCAGCGCTTCCCGCACTGGTTCGCGCACGGCACCGGGCAACCGTTCGAGATAGCGGTCGTGAAAGGCACGGCGCCCTTTCTCCAGATCGCTGAGAAAACCGGGGCTGACCTCCATCAACCGCGCCAGTTCTTTTTGCTCCAGGCCGGCGGCGAGCCGCGCTTGGCGCAGCGTGATTGCGATATCCATAAGCGAGATGGTGTCACAGAAAAAAACACGGGTCAACGCCAATTGGCGTATTGACTGTTCCGCTGATGAGCGTATAATGATGATTAGGGAGGCCCGCATGGCAAAAGATGTCTCGCTCCAAGGGCATTACACTATCGTCTATTCACCGGACGATGAGGCAGAGAGCGGCAAAGGCTATTATGTCGATCGCTGGTGGACGCGTCGCGAAAGCAAGTTGTTCGCAACGTGGGCCGAAGCCGACGCATGGGCAGTGCTGCATGGCGGCGTCGATCGTCATAAGCAGCAAGTATGAGGAGAGAGGCCCATGATCAGCCGCGCCTTCTACTACTTCGGATCCGTGCAGATCGATTTTCGAGGCGAACGCGTCGAGGTCGAATATGACGCAACTCAGGGTGATGTCGATGAGTGGTGGTTCTCCCGGCCCGAATTGCGGGCGCTCGACCTGACGCTGGACGAGCAGGAAGAGATCGCCGAGCGCGTGTGGGAGGATGCGCAGCTATGATCTGGCTCACTGAGGCGGCGCGGCTTATCCTGACGATCGCTGCAATCGCGCTCACCGTCATTGCGCTTGCGGGCGCCTATATCATGATATTGTCGTGATTGAACAAGCTTCGGCGGGTCTCCCACCTCGCCGGAGCAGCCTGCGGATGATGCGTCCGTCCCCACGGCCTCTCCGCAGGCTGAACCGTCGCCCTTCGCAGAAAGGCTCCATTACGTCAGCGGTGTTGGCGCGGTAGCCCTGACCTTGCTGATCAGGCCGTTGAGATAGGCGACCGCCCCCGGTTGTAGCGCGAGGTTTGCCACAAGTTCTTCCGAGGCGCACCCCGCGGTGATCCAGATCGCATAGGGTCCGGCGATTGGTGCTAGTGCCATCGCCTGGTTGCACAATCCCGCTACCACTGCTTGGTTATTCTGTGCGTTCTGCACCTGTGCCGGGGTGATCGGGCCAGCGCAAGCGCCGAGAACCAGAGCAGCGGCGACAAGAGATGTGCGGGCCTGCCTGCCAAACCAACCCAGCCAGTGGCAGCCTATGTATGCTGGGCATGGGCCTCCAACTCTACCCGCTCGGGAGGCGTACGTTCTAATCATGGCTTCCCTCATACGCAGCGACGATCGCCGCCAAGGTTTTGGGCCCCCATTTTCCATCGACCACGATGTCGGCGCCGTCCACCTTGAGCCAATACTGGAGCGTTTCCAGCGCAGGCATGGCGCCGATGTCGGACATATCGGATACGGCGGGGACGACCGGTGGTGATGGCGTAGGTGTCACGGGCGCTGGCGTGGCGGGTTGAGCAACCGTGGCCAGTGCATCGAGGTAGAGCCACTTGGCCCGGTTGGCCGTCCACACGTCGACATAGTGCTGATCAGGTCTCCCCTGCGCCGCGGCGCCATTTCCCTCGTTATCCCAGCCGACCATTCGGCCAGTGTCGGCGGGCGCCCGAAATGCGTCTGTAGGTAGTTCCATCCCTGCGAGGCGTACTTAAGCCCGTAAAGGATACCGACCTTCGGGTCGTACATCTGCGCTGGATCGCCGACAAGTCCGAGTCCTGCCGCAGTGCTGTCGAGCACCTGCATCAAACCATACGAGGCAACGCCACTTGGCTCCTGCCGATGTGCATTTGGATCGAAGTTTGATTCCGTCTCGCAGAACGCCATGAATGAGCTGCGCTGAAACCAGTTGCCGAATTGCGCCGCGTTGACGACATCGAATGCCGCCAAGGCCGCGCTTTCTCCGTCTGTTAATCCAGCGTGACTGACGACCGGAATAGCGGCAGGCGGTGCGGGAAGTGGAGCGACGGTCGGCGTGGCCGTTGCGTCAGGATACCATGTCCCAGCGAATAGGCCGGTCTGCTGATCGACCGTGCAGCCTTGGATGTGGTCGCTGTCGCGGAAAGAGTGCGGCTGGTCAGGCAGCCCCCAATCGTAACCGCTAATGACGGCCCGGTCGGGTGTGGAAACCTGAGCTGCCAACCCGACACAGAACGTCCAGTCGCCGTCCCAGGACGCCTGACCATTAACCAGCTTGGCAAAGTCACATGCCAACCCGTAATGATGGACGCCCACCTTGCTGAGCTGCGTCGCACCCTGTTGGAAAAGCTGCGTCTGTCTCTCCGAGCTGCGGTACGTCTCGGTGACAATCAACTCGATGCCGAGCGCTTTGCTCGCCGCCATAAAGGCGGCGACTTGGCCCCGAAACGTCGGCTCCAGCAAAGCCATGTCCCGGATAGGCTCAGCATTGTGAAACCGGGAATCGACCTGTAAGACATCGGTATAGAAATTGCCCATGCCTTAATTATGCTCTTTTAAGAGTGTATATGAAACTGTGCTTGTACCAAAACGCCAACCACCGAAAAAAGAATTAAGATAACGCCGCCAGCCACCGTCCAGAGAAGGCTCTGAATGCGCTGAATGGACTTTTGATTTCGGTCGTCCATCAGGAACTGATCGGTACGAAGCTTGGCAAGCTCAAGTGTCAATTCGTTCCTGGCGGTGGAGAGTTCAGTTCGAGTACCCCGGACCTCGTCGCGCTGTGCCTCATAGCGCCGCCCGCACTCCTCGATATGCGACCTGAGCTGCATCGCCACGAGTTTCGCTCCGAACATTACTCCATCACCCATAACGATGCCCGAGCGAAATCGTTCAGGGCATGATACTAACGTAATATTTTCAACAGCGTGCTCAATCATTGAGGGCATTTGGGGCGTAATTGATACATATGGTTGAAAAAAAGGGGCCTTAATGGCCCCTTCTATCAACCGCTTGACACCATCATCCTTACGGTAGCGTAACAAACTGCAAAGCCGTCACGGTGATGGCGCCAGCCGTGACGGTGATCGTTAGAACGCCCGTCACGCCATTAGGCGTATACGTCGCCGTGGCAGGACCGGTCTGGTCCGCGGTGCCGGCGGCAGCTGAAAAGTCAAAGCCGACGCCATCGGCATTGGGGGCAACGGTAACGCCAGTCAGAGCCGGGTCGAGCGCCCAGGTAATGTCCGCCGGAACGATGGCGATTCCGTCCTGGTTTTCGACGCCAATTTCGACAGTGGCGCCTGCGGCGATCGTTTCGGAGGTGACGACGGTCGGCATGTGATGTCTCCTATGGTATCTGCGCAAGTTAACAAACTTTAGCGCCCTTACGTGCCGGTGGAGGTGATGGCGCTTCCGGCGACGAATCAAGCGCTTTTCCATTACGTAAATTATCACGAATACAATTCCCGCGAAAGATAGGGAAACTACCCTAGCGTTCAACGCGCGTATAAAACAATCAGAATTAACACGATCACGATGACGACCCCTACGCCCAGCCAGTGGCTTTTTTTATGGGCGGCACTGATGAACCGTCCTTGGGCATTCCGGTCAGAGTCCATGGCTCACCTTAACATCGGCACCATGCCGCCTCCGCCCACAAGCATTGTCAGGAACCAGATGAGGCATAGGAGCGCGATGATCAGCAGCGCGATCTTGACTACCATCGGTGGGACGGGAATGCCAAGCTGACCCAGCACCCACAGGATGACCCAGCCGATCCCTACAAGGATGCAGAGAAAGACGAGGAACCAGAGGATGTTGATCGCCAAGGTTAACATCGTTGCACCATGCATGAGTTTGGCACTCCCCGAAACTGTCGGAAATTACCTAGAACCATTGCGCTTCTCCAAAGCAGCAAGCGTTTTTTCGCAGACCGCGAGCCGCGCCTGGATGACAATGAGGTCGTTCCGCAACGATAAGATCATGGCGCGAAGGCGGGACAGGATGGCATTAGCCGATTCCTTCATTCTTGGCGTTCATTTGGCACACCCCCGATTGGCGACTGGTTTAGCGCTGGTGGTGAGGGAGCTGGGGTAGCGATCGGGGTTGGTTTCGGCGTTAGCGGTGACCCAGGATTTAACACGGGGTTGTCGTCCGCGGTCGTCGGAATGCTCGTCGCCAGCGACGCGCCCTGCGCGGCGATCGTCGCATCCTTGTCCTGGCTGCCTTTCGAGCTGCCGAAATAAAAACTCACCGCGACCGTCGCGAGGGCCACCGTCGCGCTAAACATCTGGGTTCGCAGCGTGTCGTTCCCCATAACACAGGAAGCAACCAGCGCCCCGGCAAAAATCAGAAGTATCAAATACGATAGAGTTGGGACGACCCACCACGGCAAAAGAGGGCCAGGTGGTGGAACAACAGGCGGCGGCACAGGGTCAGCCATGAATAGTCTTTACCACTTATCGCTTTTCGTGTATAGGCGATGGTGTGCCCGATTGTTCGGGTACGGGTACACCTCAGATGACAACTTGCCCCGTCTCACAGCGGGGCTTTTTATTTTCGCAAAGTCCTCCGGTCCAGATGTGCCATGATCTCGCTGGTCGTTGGCCGCGTCTGCTCCAGAACCTTGATCCGGTCTAACAACAGGTCATGCTCGTGGCGGGCGTCATCGTGAAGCTGATCCAATTGCCGATTGATGTCGTCCCGGAGCTGCTTGAACTGGTCGTTAACCTTGCCCCGGAACTCTTCATGCTCGCGAATTGATAAGGATTTGTCGAAAGATCGAGCAATCAGCGCAATGGCTGAAATGAGAACGGCACCGATGGCGACAATGACGGACCAATCCGTGCTCATTTTTACCCTAGTTTGTCGTCCCGAACGTCCATTCGGCCAGAATCCGTTTGGTGCTCAACGTCGAATTTGCATATGCCTGTCCAAGGTCATTGTAAGACGTAAATTGACCCGCATTATTGAGGACCAAGTGAACTGGCGAGCCAACATTCGTAAATCCAGCTGCAACGCCCGAATTTGTGTTAAAGGGCTGACAAAGCAGCGGTACACCGCTAATCGCATTAACCGCGCCACTGACTGTGCTCGGATATGTCAGATCAACATGAACCGTGCATCCGTGCTGGGTCTTCAAGTATGTCGCAATGACGTTGCTGAACGTCAAGCTCGCGCCGGACGCATCGGCTGGCGTCCAATTCCACGGGCCGATGCCAAAGTAATGCCCCTCGCCGTCTACGCCCCAGATGGCTTCAGTGCCCGTGCTTAATGGTGCTCCGGTTGACGACGGTGCCGCGTGTGCGTCCAAAGACCAACCAAGAATGTGAATGCCGCCATCTGATGGCACCCACGAACCACCGACCGTGCGGTTCACGTCGGTATCGCAGACTGTGTAATCGATCTGTACGTCAGTCGGTGTGAAGAGAGCGCCGCCTGGCGCGGCGATCTGCAGGCAATCTCCCTGCGCCCCAATGCCATTAAGCTTGAACAATTGGATATTGGACATCGATGTCTGTACTACGAAACCAAGGCGCATCCCATAAGTGCCGGCGGTGTTCCCGTCGTAGAGCCAGTGCAGACGCTCAAAGCGATCAGTGATAACCGCCGCGCCGCAGGGATTGCAAGACGTGTCACCGATGATACCGCCGCTGCCGCCGACGCCTGGCGATGTCGCGAAAAGGTCGTGGAACCAATCGTTTTCCAGCCCCCCGCCCCACGTATTAGTAACGCCAGTGCTTACTAAGATAAACGCCGGTCCTCCTATATTTCGATCAACGCCAAGCCAGCCGTATTCGGAATCAAGTATATTGTTTATCTTTAATCCAGTACTACAAATATTAGCGCAATCGATTCCAATACGCAGGAGGTTGATCGAAGCCGCCGGTCCTTGTAACGTCAGAGGAATCGTTGCACCTGCGCCTGTCCAGATAAACTGCGTGTTCAGCGACGGTGTGGTGCTGCTTGTTTGCTCGGGATATTGCGGTTCACCCTTTATCGTTACGCCATTGCAAGACGATAGCGTCGAAGGCGAACCATTGCCGATAGTGTGAGCGGCTGCCAACTGAAACGGAGAGGTCACAAACGGGATAAGAATAGGAACGTGACTGGAGCAGGCATAGGTAATAGCGCTACTGAGGGCGGCATCGGCATTGCTGCCGCCTTTCGCTCCCCACTGACGCAGATCAGCGCCCTGAACCGGGAACACGGCATAAAAACTGTTCCCGTCGCCACTCGTCGTGTTGACGCAAGAGCCACCATCGTTTACCCGCGAGTTGGCGGCGCAGGTTCCCGTTTCAGGTTGATACCATAAGGGAGCAGCCCCCAGCCCAGCGCTGTAATCGTCCCGCCAGACGCCTTTTCCATATGTCGCGGTCAGGCTCGCCTGGAGGGTCGCTAGTGTTGCCACATGAGCCGATAACAATCCGCCATCAGCAACGGTCGTCCCGCCATTCCATATGACGACATCGCCTACCGTTGGCGCTGGGTTAGTCGGACCAATGACGTTGCCGTTACCGGCGCCAGGGAATGGATAATTCACACCATTTAGATTAATGTTAAGACCGAGTGGGGCAGCGCCACCAATGGAGTTGTAAGAAAACAACCCGCCCCCCAGAGCATTGGCCCCCAAACATAATTGGTGATAGCCACCAGGCGCATTGATCAGCGCATCGTTAATGCAGAATGGCGTCCCGGTATTGGTGATCCCCATCTCGGTCAGATAGCCTTGACCGTTCTTGTTCGATCCAGCCGAGCCCCCGCCATCGACCGCGACGGTGCATGTGCTGTTCTGGCAGCGAACCGTGTGTCCCGGCGTAAAAGAACCACTCGGGACAATTTGCCCTTGGTTCTGCGCCAACGCTGGCGAAGCAGCCAGCAAAAGTGCGCCCAGAAGCCACTTGAACACGATACCCCCTATCGGCGGCTCTTCCGCTTGCTCCGCGTGGATGACCGCTTTGATTTCTTTGCGAAGTCCCGCAATTGGGATTCGCTCATGCCAGTCTCTGTCCGCTTGCCGGCACGTTTCCGCGCTAACTCGGCACTCATAAAGCGCCGCTGTGTTTCTGATGAACTAGGCACCAAAATGCTCCTTGGCAAATAGCTCTGCATATCGCTTCAGAAGCCATGTATTATATGAAGTTGTACAAATCACCAAATTTTCGTGTCTATTATCATCTTTCATCATATTAACGTGGTGAACGCACTCACCTTTTCTTATTCGTCTTCCCAACACTGTTTCAGCTATCACCACATGCTCAAGCCTCTGTTTACCTCTTTGATTGTACACCCTGTAGCCAGAGCTCTGCAAAAAAGAAGGGCCATCACGGAATTGAGTTTCAGCAAAACACGCCCGGCAACGCTTCCCTTGAGGATTACTCGTTAAATGAGGGCAATGCGTCGTACGGTACATCGATTTCCCATCTATCTGCCCTACATAATGATTGTGTTGTCTTCTATAACGATTTACAGCCGTTTGAGGTAAATTATTCAGCTTTTGAATATGGCGTTTTTGCTGTAGCGATTTCATATCGAATCCCAAGAGCTTCTTTAGTTGTCTGGGTTTCATAATGGCCAAAACGTTTTCACTCTCTGCGGGCATGGCGACCCCTCCACCAGATCACGGCGAGCACAAAGAGACCGTACAGCCCCACGCCGACGAGCTGCGCCTGCGTCGGGTTGGCGATCACCATCAGCCACAGCACAAAGGCGCTTGATACGATCGCCAGGTCGGTTAGCGCGGCCAGCGCGACGAGGCTCTTCTGGCTCAGCGACTTCATCGAAAGGAACATCAGGCTGGTGAGCGCATGCGTCAGGTTAGGCTGCGGCGGTGGGGCCGGCGCTATCTCGGGAACATCGGTCTCCTCGACCGCCGTCAGCCGGGTGCTACGCATCGGCGTGATCCCCCCGGATCTCGCGTGCCCAATCCTTCATATTGCGTCCTCCGGCGTCTTCATCACTAACCTTAGCATTTAACTTCTCGTCCCCCAAATAGAGCGTGGTCGTGCTTTTGAGCACGTCGATGCGGATGTCGATTGCCGCCTTCATTTCCGGCGCATTGACCTCATCGATGAGGTCTTCGGCAAGTTGGAGGAGTTTCTGACGGAGAGGGTTTTCACTCATTGGATGCCCAGTGCTGAATGTTGGGGTGATTGATAGCCTACCGCTGCGCCGATGGCCGGGATGGTTCGCTGAATGCCGGAGGAAACAGCTTCTCGGCTGCGATCAAAAGCGGACGGCTGCGTCTGCCGAAGTTTTTCCGCCGCCTCAAACATCTGTTTCACCGCTCTATTAGGACTGAACATATGTTCTCTCATGCTCCTGAAAATTTGGAACCCCGCTGCCGACGCTAGCGCGCTAGGATCAAAATGCACCAGAGCATGAATCAGCTGATCACCAGAGGCGATATCCAAGAGCGTGCTTCCAAGGCCACCCTTTACATTTCGCCCTTGAACAATAGACCTGTGGACGACATCCTTTTCGATGGAGCGGACCTGACCGTAAGCGTTCTTGAGCGCTTGATATCCCGGACCTGTGGCTTTTTCGATAGTCGTGTCCAGCGCCTCACGCATTTTATTGGCCACCATCGCATCGATAGCCGCCGATCGTGATGCGTAATTTGGCGTAGCCTGCCGATAGAACGCCTGTAGTTTCCCGTTGAAATTTTTAATGGCTTCCTGCGCCTCTAACGGAGTATACGCTACTTTCGCAGCGTAGTTATCTGCCAATTGATTTGCGGCCCTGACGACATCACTATCGCTTTCAGCTAAAGTAGACTTCCCAAGTTTTCGCAATTCCTTGACAATAGGATTAAGATCAACCCACAGGCCTTTGGTTTTTTTTAGAGCCTCTTGCTCGATTGCGGACATACGATCAAGGTTAGCTCTGGCGGCGTTTAATTCTTTTCTGGCCGCAGCCTGCCCCTCTATCGAGTTCATGCCGGACAATCGCATTTCAGCATCTCTAACTGCCAGACTTGCATCCATCGCTTTTGATTGAGCCTGCGCCAAGTCTCTCTGGAATGCCTGTGGAACAGGTGCGCCTACATTGGTTGCGGCAGACGCCGCTGTAGCTTTAGCGTTGTATTCCTCAAATATTTTCCGCTTTGTCTGATCTATGGACTCCGCGAACTGTGCAAGGCTCTGTGGAGCCTGTCCGACGATTTTGTCGGGTCTAGTCGGATCAGTAAGCTCCAGAGAACCTTTTCTATCGAGAATGTGGTCTAATGCGCCTCGGAAACCGGCATAAGCATCATTCGCCTTGGTGACAGTCCCCTTCCCAGCCACGCCTGGCTTGATGTATTGCGTATAAACGTGCTTGATAAAATTTTCGGCAGCTTCCGGCGTCCCGAGAGAAAGGGCATGAGATAGCGCCCCAAACGCTCCACCACCTGCTCCGCCTTCAAGCCCGCCCCTGACAAGCTGTCCCGCCTTGCCTTTCGCGAAATCGCCTGAAGTCTCGGGGGTCGCGGCACCACTGATTGCGCCGCCCATCGCGCCTTGGACAATGCCAGACCCAACCCGGCCCATCAGGCTAGCGCCACCCATCTCGGGCGCGATGATCGACAAGGGTGCGGTCAGAGCAACATCACCGGCAATCCCGCCGACTGTGCGGCCCCAGCCTTTGTTGTAACCCTCTTTCTCAAGCTGCTTCTCGCGCTGCTGCAACTGAACATCAACGGCCTTGGCCGCTTCCGGCTGGACCTGATTGGCCTTTTCTTGCTCAGCCGTGTACGCAATCGGTGGCGGATCGAGCGTCGCGTGTGCGCCAATCTGTCCAAGACCGTAAATCTTATCCATCAAGCCCGCGCCAAAGCCTTGGGCGAACGATGGCGGTTGATCTAACGGAACATTATCCGGCAATCGCTGTGCACTGCCGGCAGACGGCGCGTCGAGCTTCACATCGTCAGGGAGTTTTACGGCTGCCATTTAGAGCCATCCGGCGCCTGGTAAACGTCTTTGCCTTGATATGTCCCGATCTTCTTTGAGCCGGCAGGGATGCCGGGGGGCAATGCTTCGGTTGGCCCTCCTCCACCCTTGCCCGCTTTATCCGTAGTTTCCAGCGCTTCCTTCGTATGGTCAAACAGCTTCTCGCGAAACGTTCCTTGCCGCTTTTCATCCTGACCAGCGTACTGAAATTCCAAACCGCGCATCTGACCTAACATGAGGCGCCGCGCTGTCTGGATCACACCCTTGAGCTGTTCAGGTGAACTGGACCGATCAAAGTCTGCTTGCAACTCAAGACGTTCCGCTCCCGTACCCGCGTTGTTGCCTAAAACAGCTTTAACAAGCTCGTCGGCTACAATCTTTTTAGCGACATCGAAGTCCACCGGACCTTCATAGCCAAATTCTACGAGAACGCGGTTCTTAAGGGCATTAAGCTTTGGCGTATCCTTATTCTGCAAGGCATCGGCTAACTGCTGCAAAACGTCGGTATGATCGATCGCCACATTAAGCGAGCGTATCGTATTTCCCTGCGCGCCTGACCCAAACGCCTGTTCCATCGCCCCCAATGCTCGGATGCGAGCAGCAGCCATAGCCACCGCTTCAAAGCCGGCCTCAGGATGCTCCTCCATAAATTTCTGCATGGCGATGGCAGGCGCTGAGCGCGGCTGGCTTGTTCCCCTTAATCTGACACTGCCGCCCGGAGGAACCTCCAGCGGTTCATTGGTACCGGCCATGAACCATGAGCCATCGGAAGATTGATAAGCCGCTACATTTGTTCTAGTAACCTTACCGTCTGGTCCAACAATATCGATGTTCTTCGCTGCGGAGGGTTTAGAGAACGTGCCGGCTGCTTGGCGCTTGGCCTCTCCCTCATGCTGCAAGTGCTCTGCGGGTGTAACCGGGCGACCCTCTTTTTGTTCTAACTCCTTATCTTTCTGCTCCACAGAGGCGGCTATCTCTTTCTCTTCGCGGGCTTTCTTGGCATTGTCGTGTTGCGCCTCAGTAATCTGCGTCGTTAATTGCTGAACCCGCAGACTTTTCTCGATGTTTTCGACGCTCTTCGGATCGAGATGCTGCTGAAGCTGGTACGCAGTCGAAAGCGTCCCAAGCTCCGTGACCTTTTGATCGTAACTCTTGCGGGCGTCCTCCACGATGTCGCGCGCTTCACCATGCAGCAACTCGATCAGCTTCAAGCCGTTGTCGTTGTGGTCCTTCCAGCGCTTGTAGGCGATGTCATAGGCCCGCACGTCGGCCTGGTTCGCTGCCTGCAACATCTCGCCAGCCGCGTTGATCGCAGCCGTATGGTTCTTTCCAAAGAACCCGCCGAGCATCGCCAGCCCGATGGCCGCGCCCGCCCACTGGTTCCAATTCTCACGCATGTCCTGGGGCGGATGCTCGCTGCTCAACTCCCACTTGGCCATCGCCGCCCGTGCGACCTTGCGCAAGTCCTTCCCTTCTGCGAGCGCGTCGTCATACTCCTTGCTGCGCTTCTGAATGTCCTGCTGCCAGGTTTGCAAGTATGCGCTGGCACCCGCGTTAAAGGAACCAAGCGCGTTAGATCGCAGGTTTGTCTCCTCGCTTCCCGGCGAGCCGGCGGGACGCTCAAACGAACTGGTGAATACCCCGTATCCCTCCTGTTCGCTGATATTCGGGTTCATCAACTCCGCTTTGTGCTTTGCGGCAATCGCATCGCCCCCGTTAAATTCTGAAATGGAAAACTTCGCATCCGCCCGCGCAATGGCCACGGGGTCGTTCATATCGACTTTGTTATTTTTTAGATAGTTTGCAAACTTTACGGCTCGCTCACCGTGATGCTGGGTAAGACCGATAGAAGTAGGATTGCCGTATTCGTCATAATCACCTGTTGCATAAACATTCCAACCGGATTCCACACCAACGCGACGAGACGCTCCTTCAACCGCAGCCGGCGGATATCCCGCCGCGAGCCATTCGTCGCGCCACGCATCTTTGATCGGATTTGATTGACCGCCAATATCCTTAGGCATAGCGGCGATCTGCTCACCCGGGATTGAGTTGGGCAGAACCGCTGGATGACTAGAATTATTCGGCAATGGCAATGGCTGATCGCGGCTGATGTCCGAAGGCTGGAACGTCGCCCCGCTCGGCAGGGTAACGATAGACCCACCAGGCGGCGCTGGCTCGGCGACAAGTCCGTTCATTGAGCGATTGCCTTATCCACAGCACTGCCGATCGGCACGAGACCCTTTGCAAGATTGCCGATTGCCGCACTGAAATCGCTCTGCTGCTTCAACTGCGCGTTGAGCAACGTTTCGAGTTCTTGCTGCGAAATATGCGTCCAGTCCAGCCCCTGCGAGGCAAGCTGCGCGCCGATCAGCGCAATCTGACCAGCGGTCGCCCGATCAGCCTGCTCCAACTGCTGATGTTCAGCCGTGGAACCTGTGTAGCCAAGCTGGGCAAAATTCGACCGAATCCCAGCCTTGTCCGCCGCGTTCTTCGCATCAACAACTTGTTGCATTCCCGGCGGCAAGGTGCCGCTGAGTTGATACGCGCTCAGCGTTTTGCCCATCGATGCGGCTTGCTCTTGCGCGTTCTGCAACTGCGCCTGACCCGGCACTTGGCTCGGTTTGCCGAACATCGACAGCAAGGCCGGTGCGGCGCTCAGCAGCAATCCGGGGTTCTTCTTGGCGAAGTCGATGATTTTAGAACCAATATCTGCTGGAGCAGTCGCTTTAGCCGCCGTGGTCGCAGCATTGGTCGTGCCGACGCCGGGCTGAGCCGTCGCCGCAGTAGCTGGAGTACTGACCCCACCGCTCGGCGCCATCGCAACCTGCGTCGCGTCCGCCGCGGGCACCCCGCCGCCTGTCGCCGAAGCCAGTGGCGTTGCGGATGTCGCCGGCATCGTCGTTGGCGCGGATACGCCAAAGCTCGCTGCACTTGGCCCAGATGGCGCGGCGATGGGCGCGCTCGTAACTGGCGCTGCACCCGCTGCCCCAATTTCGGGTAGCGACCCAGGTTGCATCTGATCGCCAAATGTGCTGGTCGGCGAGCCAACAACGCTAGGCGAGCCGCCAAACAGACTAGTTGCTGATCCCGCCAGTTCGGAAGCGCCAAGGCCGGCACCAAGCGCCGCCGCCGCACCACCCGCCGCCGCCTCCCCACCAATGCCCGCACCTACAGCCGGGGCAATCACGGAAACTTCCGGCAGGGCTATGCTCGCGCCAATGCCTCCTGCGAGTTCGGGGGCTAAAGCCGCCGCCGCAACCGGCGCTGCCGCTGCCGCGCCAACATCAGCGGCACCTAATCCGCCGGCCAACAACGCGCCCGATATAGGGTCGTGGAATACTCCACGCACCCGCTCCGGCCTAACGACATAACCAAACGCCGCCGCCGCAAGAAGCGCTATGTCGAACCATGCAAAGTCGATCATGACCGCCGCTCCAATCGGCACACATCGCGCCCTAGCAGATGTTGCATCTTACCAGTTCGGTGGAATCCTAGCCATTCCAGCCAGCGAATGGACTTTGCCTCTTCCACAGCGACATCAACGAACAAATCGCCATAGACATCGGACCAGCGTTTGATCTGCGCGTGGCTTTGCTGCAAAAACAGTTTTTTATGCCGCTCCACGCGCTCGGTAGACGCGATCATCCAGCAAAAGCCGCCAACCGGCGTACGAGCCACCCCGCCCATCGCGATAGGGTCGCCATCGGCAAAGTAGGTAAAGCTCTCCGTCGAGTTATCCAGCGATGAACAGAGCATGTCGGCTGGCGAGGCATTCAGTTGCTCGGAGAGCGAAACCATCTCCTTCCGCCGCGCAGAAGACATCTGCGCCAGCAGCGGTTCGATGTGTTCATACTCGCCTGGCAACCGCGTCATCATTTTGTAATGACCCAATCCACCCAATCACCGTTCAGTTCACCCGAGAGTTGCGACAGGGCACAGTCGCAGGACCACCCGCTGAGGATAAAGACGACCTTCTTGGTCCGCGCCCAATCGCGGCAAAATCGATACAGGTCCATGAGGTTCTGCGATCCTTCCCCTCGGATTTCGACGCCCATCCGCCGCTCACCAATCGGCTTCGCATGCCGCGACCAGCCAAACCGCTCGATCACAATCGACCGCCTCGATACCGGATCGATCTGCGTCATAGCCAGCAGCACGGCATCGACATTCTTGATGAACAGAAAGTCGTTGCTTGAGGACCACGTTGAGATCTGCCCCTTCATCGTCGGCGCGGTATAGAGACCCGGCCAATAGAAATTGCAGCGGTCCAGCAGCCACTCGCCCCACTCGTTCCAATCTTGCAACGTCATCCGGCTAATTTCCGCCGGCACCCGCGTAGAACGCACCGGAGCCGGTGCGTTAATTGGAAATTCCTGGGGGGTGGGCCTGTTTAGCGGCGGGCGACCCCGTGGGCGTGGGAGTACCTGTGGTTCCATCAGTTCAACCCCAAAATCTGAGCGGCCTGCTGGTGCATGTCAAAATGCAGGCGGACCCACGCATCTAGCTGGTCCTTGTTGCGGAAATCAACAGAGGATAGGTCGAAGTTTTCAATGTTCAGCACGCTCGCGAAGTCGTTGTGCGCTTGCTGATGGAGTTGCAGCCACCCCGTCACATTACTCACCGGGAACGGGTCCAGCGGATACAGGGTCAATTGCTGGTTAAATTTAACAAACGATTGCTGAACAATTGCGAGATGCTGCGCTTGATTGCTGAACGACCACTCGAACACGGAGGGCAGGTTCCCCATGTCGGGCGTGTTGAGCAGTGTCGCCAGAGACATCGCATTACCCCGAAAAATAGACCATCAGCCCAGCCAACCCGGTGTTGTTGGCGAGGTTCGTATCGGCAATAGCGGTCGTTGTCGCCGACCCGGCAATGAGGCACGATCCCGTTGAACTGCTCGCCGGAATGTTGATCCACGGCACCGTCGTGATGCTCGTGAAGTTGGAATAAGAGCTGATCAACCCGATACCAATTCGGTTCGAGGCGCCGCTGGCGACCGGCAGGCTGATGGTCAGAACCCCCGTGGAGGATCCCTTGGCCGACAGCACAAGATTGAAGGACGCCACGACGAGATAGCCAATCGTGAAATACTGCCCGCCCTGCGTGGCAAAGGTCATGCCCGTGGCGGCACCGCCCAGTGCCAGTGCCGGAGTCCACGCCTGCTCCGTGGACGAAACCCAAGTGCTAGCGCCCCGGTTAAGGACGGCACCCTGCGTGGAGCTGATGATCGTGTCGAGAATGCTTGTCAAGGAAAGCGGTATAGGTATGGCCGACCCGCCCGTAATGTTGCCCAGCAACCTGTTCTGTGCGATCGACGCCAGCGTTAGCGTACCGGTCGTGGTGATTGTTCCACCCGCCAACCCTGTCCCAGTGGCCACACTGGTCACGGTGCCGGCGGAAATCGATGAGGCGCTGCCGAGATGATATCCGCCCGAGCCAGTGTTCAGCGTCGGGTCATAGGTCAGAGTAAATGCGTTGTTTAGGACGATCTCGCCGCCGGTCAGCGCGACCGGTCCCGCCGCCGTGTCATTGTAGACCGGCAATGCCGCCGTCCCCGCAACAGCTGCCGTAACCGCACCCGAGTTTGACGCTGCCGCAATAGCGCTCACCCGGATCAGCGGCTGAAGAGCAAACGGCGGTGTCCCTGCTGTCGGCGTCGTATAAGGCGTCATCACCAGCGTATTGGTGCCCGAGACCGTGCAGGGGATCGTGCCAAGCGAACCGGCAGCATTGAAATTGTCGTCAAGCCAACCGCTGACCCACTGGTTCAGGCTGCCGAATTGATGCGCATAAGCCATTTAGTACCTACACGTTCGAGGCATAGTTTTGCTCGGACAGCATGACCGACATCATCGTCAAATCCGAGGCATTTGTCTGGATTGTAAACCCGGTCAACCTCCCGCTCTGCCCTACTGGATATGGACCAAATACCGTAAGCCCGGGCCCGCCAAAGAACCCCGGCTGTGCCGAATTGTTGACCCACGAACCCGACGTGCCGCCGTTATTTGTCCACGTCCCATTGGGCGACGGCACCACGCTCACAACCGCATTGCCGGTCCCGTCTGCAAATTCATTGTCGATAGTGATAGTGATCGGCTCGTCCAATGTAAAACTCTGGGCCATACCGCTAAGCGAACGACTGGTCTTGGTCATAAAATAGCCGGGATCAGAGAACAATTTCGACTGCGCAACCTTTGTAAATGCCGTTGACGGCCCTGCAAACAGTTCAAATATGTTTGTCCCGTCTGTTCCCCAAGCCGTCAGAACGGAATTAAGATCACGGGTTGCAATATAGGCAAGGTTGCGTTCTTGCTGTGTCGTAAACAGCCGCCGACCATCCCACATCAACAGCTTGTTGACGAGCACCCCCGTGAACGTATCGATCACAGGAAGCAGGAGCATATAAACGGGGATGTTGAAGATCGACGCTACCGCCGAAGAGAAGTCCGCCGTCTGCCCAAAGATCGGTCCCGACGCATAGAACCCGTCGAGTGGGGTGCTAATTTTCTCGACCGCACCGCCGTTTGACACAAAAATACCGATCGTGTTTGCCATTACAATCTGGCGACTGAATACCTGCACACTCGACTGCCACGGTGAGCCAAACTGTGGGTCCACGTTTTGGTTGGAAAACGTGGTGATCGGCGTCGCCACCGTCGTCGAGCTGCTGGACGATGCAGTCTGTACGTTCGACAGGTAGTTCATGCTGCTGTCGGCAATGAGATAAAGAAACCCGTTAGCCTGTTTGAGGCTGTGTATGCCAACGCGGATGAACGAATCAAACTGCTGAAACCCACCGCCACCATCACCAAAGTCAACCGGGCTTTGCGGTGCGCTATACAGCACGCGGTTCTTTGGCGGGGTATCCGATGTGGCAGCACCATTAGCCACCCACACCCGCTGCTGATACGTCTCGACAGTCGTGCCGGATACCCCGAACGGCATGAGCTGCACCGTTATATTGGCCGCATTGTTGCCGCCCGTAAACGACGCCACGGCTCGCGTGTACCCATGCCCCATGTTCTGCATCAGAACGTTGGTTACCGATCCGCCCGCTATCTGAGCGATGGCAATCGCCCCCGTACCATCGCCGTCAATCTTTACAATCGGGACCGAAACGTACCCGCTACCACCATCGTGAATGGTGATGCCCGTGATTTGCCCGAAATTAACATTGCAGAACCCCGAGAACCCGGTGCCGCCCGGTATAGCCGGCGTACCGGGAATGCCCGGATCACCTACCACGATCGTCGGCGGTGACGTATAGCCTTGGCCGGCATTGATGATCGCCACTGCCGTGATTGACCCATTCTGAATGGCGAGACTAGCCGAGGCCCCGGAGCCACCGCCGCCGGTAAAAATGGCGAAAGCACGACCCGTATAGCCTGTTCCCGGATTGTTGATAATGACTTGGGAGACCCCGCCCTGAGTCTGCTGCGGCGCCTGATTGATCGGGTCCGCTATCGCCTGATTGTCGCTGCCGCCGCCTTGAACCGTGACCGCCACAATCGAATCAACGGTAAATCCCGACCCCGGATTGGTGACAAGAACCTGTTGAACCGAACCATTTTCAAGGATCGCCGTGAAGGCGCCAGTCGAGACAAAGCCTGTGTCCGCCTGAACAGTGAAGGTTGGATTTGACGTATAGTTACTGCCCCCATTATCGACAGAGACCAGAGGGCCGAAACTTCCTGCCGTAAACAGATTGGTGCCGTCCCACAACCAGTAGCCATTCTCCTGCGCCGCGGCGAGAATCAGGTACTGGCTGCCCCATTGGCTAAAACCTATCGTGGTCGAGGGATTCAGAATGGTCCCCGCGTTTCCTATCGTCGTTTGCATCCCGGTGTTCGCATCCACTTGCGTCAGCGAACCATTGGTCGTCAGAACCACGATGTACTGCGTGTCGAAGATGTTAAAGAACTGAAACCAGACAACCACGCCCGCCGCGAATGAGGTCAGATTGCCCCCGGTCCCCGGCAATGTCCGCATGTTGCTTGGGCCGAATGGGATAAAACCGTCCATCCAAAACGCTTCACCGCGAGCAATCGCGGGCCGCGGCGGCTTTGTATTGAGCGTGCTGAACTCCTCCCACACAAGCGGGAAGAAACCTGACGGAAAGCCGGAATTGTCGCCCTGTTCGCCAGGGGAATTAAGTTTGCTGTCGCCGCCGGCCATTAGTAACGGCCGTACGGGTTGATCATCCTGCCAGGACGTGCATACCCGCTGTAGCGATGGACCATATTATCGTAAAGGTCCAAGTAAAACTTGGCAGCGTTAAGGTTCTGGAGTTCGAGATAGCACATGTGCGCAGCGTAAAACGGTACCGTCTCAGTCCAAGGTCCAGGGATAGCCTCGTCGTCCTGATCGGTTACTAAGTCAGCAGGCAAGCAGAACGTATCCCATTCCATCTGATAGACAGTAGAGGGGATCGGGTACATATAGAGCGAGCCACCTTCGCCTTGCCCATACTGCGAGAAAATGGTGCTGACGTACAGGTATTGTTGCGGATACTGGCGTATCATCGCCTGATACGTCGTGAACGGATAACACGGAAGCGAGTAACGATAGTTGGCGAAAATGAAACTGACGCCGTGAACCGCGAAGATACCCTTGACCCCAGCGAACTGGCTCAACGGCACGTCCCTAAAGTTATAAATCTCCTGCTGCTGCGACGTGACGTTGATCGGGTTGGTACTCGCGACCGCTGTCGCCCCATGCCCAGTAGGGTCGGTAATCGTGACCTCGGGCTGGAAGTAGCCATCACCGCCATAAGAGACGCTGATATTGCTGATCTGCCCGCCGATCTGCTGCGCTAAGGCGGTGGCCTGCTGGCCGCGCGGGTTCGGCAATGCACCGCTAGGGAAGTCCGGCGGGGTGATCGTCACGGTGGGGTTCGTGTAGCCGGTGCCAGGCGTCAACACTTGGATCGTAACGATCGACCCGGAGACGGGCGTCAGGATGCGGATGCACTGCGTCCGCATCGCCACCTCACGGCGGGCGCGGTTGATGTAGCTGTCGATATCCCCGATATCGATAAATTTCTGCTTGGTGTCGCGAATAAAGCGTTGCACCTGTTTCCTGTATTCGTTCAGCATCACGCATTCTCGCGGGGCGGAGTGATGCCGAGTCGGTTAGCTAGGAACGGATCTGGCGACTGCTGATAAATAAACGGCTCAACCGATGGGGTTGCGCCGCCACGTGCCTTCTGCACGAACATCCCGTACAGCTTCATCATCTCCGCCGCGGCCTGCGTATTTTGTGCGGTCAGCAACGCGAAATAGGCCGCGTAGTACGGCACCGCATCGGTCCAAAGATAGGGCAGTGCTTCTGACGTATTATCGTCAATTAATGGGGAGGGGAAACAGACTGTATCGAGCGACAACGTGTAGGGGCCATCCGGCAAATTAATCCAGAGTGTGCCGAGCGCACCTTGCCCGAATTGAGCAAAAACCTCGGGTGCCTTCGCTACCTGTTGATTACAGACATAGTAGACAAAGAACCACTCCCACGGGCGAGGCCGTACAAGAACAGCACCATTACCGAGCGCATAGTTAGCCATCCGAACATTCAAGACCCCCTGCACGCCCTGCACGCCAGCAGGGAATGTGATGGAAGAAAACGGATACTCCTGCGTCGGGGCATTGACCGCCAACGTCGCGTAAACACGGATGCACTCGGCTTCGCCCGCAATCTGCCCCCGCGCCGTGTTGACGTAGGTCACGAGGTCGGCAAGGTTGTATTTCGCCTCTCCGACATCATTGAGCAGCAGCTGGGTCTGTTGGAGATAACTGTTCAGCATCACCGACCCGCCTGCGCCTGGGCTTGCGGCGCTTCAGTCAACGACGTTTTCCCGGCCGCGTCTTTCGTTCCCATGTCGCCCGGAAGGTTACCCGGCAGCACGCTCGGCGACGACATCTGACGGGCGCGACGCATCAAGGCCGAATAGCGCGCCAGCATCTTGTCCGCGTCGCCCTGCCGCTGCATGTTCTGCATGCCCAACCACGCCGCGTAGAACGGCACAGCATCGGTCCAGGGATAGGGGATCGCCTCTACTGTCGTGTCATCGATCAGCGCGATCGGCGTGGCAACAACATCCAAAAGGGCGGCGGTATTGACGTTTGGCGTCGGATAAAACCACAGGTTACCTGCCTCGCCCTGGCCCAATTGCGCCATTGCCGTTGGCTGCCCCGTTACCGCCGAATTGAGGAGGTAGTAGTTGAAGTACCAAACCCAATTACGAATAGCCAAACGACTCGTACCAACGGCACCCATCCGAACCGAAATCACCGCGTTCGCCCCAGAAACCGCAGTCAACGAAATAGCGGAAAAGGGATACACAAAGGTGCCCGCCACGATCGGCAGCGTCGCCGACACGCGGATGCACTCGCCCTCGCCCGCAACCTGGTTGCGCGCCACGTTGATGTAAACGGTGGCGTTCGCAGACGAGATGAGCGGGATCGGCGAGTTCGGCGCCTGGATCAGCTCATTGAACTGCGTGAGATACGCTGCAAGCAACCGACCCTCCCATGAGGGTTACGTCGGCTGGATGTAGACAGTCGTATTCACGCCCCCCATCGTCGGCACGATCGACGCCAGCGTGGTACCCCCAAGCACCATGACTGTCGGTGTACCGAAGAACAGCCCACTATCCACCGGAACGATCGAGGTGATCGTCGTGCCCGTCAAGGTCGCAGTACCCTGCGCCGCCCGTGGAATAGGCGCCGTCAACTCACCCAGCGGATTGCGCCATGTCGCCGTCGCCGTGGGAATGCCGCCGAACGATTGAACACCATTCTGACCAGCGGCAAAACCAGCGCCAATCGCCGCGATCGACGTACTCGCGATGGAAAACACCGGGACGACCGTAGCGACAGCGCCAGACCCCGCGCCCGTGATCGCCAACGACGGCATCGTCGCAACTGCGGTGCCGCTATTGATGCAGATAACACCGCTCAGAAGTCCCGCGCCCGTCAGCGCAAGCGACGTAACTGAGCTGTACGTGACCGACCCGGCAATAAAGTTCGGGTCATACGGACTCGGAAGCATCAGCAATGGCGGCGCGCTCGGATATCCCGCACCTTGATTGACCATCGTGATCGTGCTGACTGAGTTGCTTGAGATCGACGCGACCGCAGTCGCGGCATAACCCGGAGGCGGCGGCGACGGGATAAAGCACAGCGGCGCTATCGTATAACCACCGCCGGCTACAATCGATGTCACGCTAGCGACAGTCGTATTGACGAGACCGCCAACGATTGCGTTCCAGGTCGATCCCCCGGTTGACGGCGTGACGCTGGTCGTCGCCTCCACATAAGTAGCCGTACCAGAATTGGTAACGATCGCGGCGACCGGGCACCCCGTCATATTCGCGACACGGTAGTTGAAGCCATCGCTCGTCGCGCGGCGCGAACCGACCAAGCCGGTGTTAAACCCTTCCCAACTCAACGTGACCGGGTTGAACCACTGGAGAAAGCCATACGACCCAGCGTTCACCATAGTGCCGCCGGTCGGATTCGCAGGAACAGGCAGCGCCTGTCCCGGAGACAAAGTAACGGCATTCGTCGCCGGCTGAAACGTGACGTTTGCCAGGTAGGACGGATACAGTGCCTGCGGCGGCGGGAGGTTCTGCCCAGGACCAGCCAACCCTTGTGCCATTTATGTTGCTCCTTACGCAACGAGCATGGTATTGTGGTGACGTGACATGGAGGTAATTACCCCAATGCCAAAAGCTGCTAATTTGCCTGCTAAAGATTGCGCCGTTTGCGGAACGGAGTTCATCCCAGCGCACAGTCGATCCCGATACTGCTCAAAGCAGTGCCTATGGAAGTCGAAGAACGATAGATACCGTCTCGCAAACCCCGAGAAGTACCTAGCGCATTCTCGCGCCTCATATGCAAAGCACCGAGAAAAGCGGCGAGCATACATGCGAGAGAGATACGCAAAAGACCCAGAAGCGTGGTACAGCCGCAACGAGCTATATCGCTTGAATACTAGAAACGAACGTCCTTGGTACATGTTGCTGCGATACGCCGAGAAACGAGCCGAGAAAAAGTCCGTCCCGTTCGACTTAACGGACGAATGGGCCGTATCTGCCTGGACCGGTGCATGCGCGGTATCTGGATTGTCGTTCGTCACTGGGCACAAAGGCCATGGCCCGCGACCACGTACGCCAAGTATAGACCGCATCGAACCATCACTTGGATATGTACAATCCAACTGTCGATTCGTCATCCATGCCGTCAATGCCCTGAAGGGCGACGGAACGGAAGAAGAAATGATGGAAGTGGTGCGATCCATATTACTTCGTCATTCCTAGAATGTATTCCCGCCAATGCCGGTTATTATAGCGTTACTTGACGGCTTGCTGCTCACAACATTGTACCCGAGTACGACAACCCCCTGCTGTCCGATCTGACCCAGCGGGACCAGCGAGTAGAACCCGCTAAAATCGAACGCCGCGTCTTCCGACAGGTACATCGAGGTGTATTTCGAGTTGATGAAATAGGCCGTGCCCTGCGGGCAGAAGTGATCGGCAAAAATCGGCACGCCTGCGACATTGAGGTTCGGGAACGCCGAGCGAACCGGCGTCGCCATCGTGTACTCGTTGCCAGGCCGGGTAAAAATCTGCTCGACGCCCACAAAGCTGGTGTTCAGCGTCGCAAAGTCGCCGGGGGACATCACGACCATCGTCGGCGACTCACCACCAGCCAGGTCAGTGATCTGAATCAGCGCCGCAGCCATCGCCGAGCGGCTGAACCCAGCCGTCGCGACCGTGCCCGTCCCCGAAACAATCGCCGTGCCAGCAATGACATTGCCCTTCCAGGACGTGTTGCCGGGCGATGTGCGGTTGATGCCGCCGTATGTCGCCACCGTCGCGCCGTTGTCGAAGCCATCAACGAAGCTATTCGGCAGCAGCGTGTTCGCCGTGTTGTTCGAGAACAGCAACCCGCCGACATTCTGGACGGTGACCGACCAAACGTCGTTCATCCGCGCCTTCAAGAGCGAAATCTCGCGATCCGTCGCCTGGATCACCGTCTCGCCAAACGGCAGCGGCACCGGCACAACCCAGTAACAGGTAGGGAACTGCGCGTTTTGCACACCGGGCGTCACGACAGGGCTATTAAATCCACCGCCATAGCCTGTAAATTGCCCCTGGACCATCGATTGGCCCTGAATTGGAATTGTGATTTGAGATAAACCGCCAGCACTTTTCTGTGCAGCGCCAAGTAAATAGAATAATGTTGGCGTGGCGAAGTAAATTTGGACAAACAACCTTGGGACGAAAGCCCTCCTTGTCGCCGCGGTGAGTTCGTTATATAACGAACCTGTAGGTACTGCACCCTGACCAGGAAGCGGCATTTTATCAGTTCCCTCTTACTTGACAACGCCGCAGGGTAGGGGTATACCAGTAATTGCCAAACCACTGGAGAAACCCATGCCCACGACCACACTCATTACTACAGAATGTGCCAATTGCGGCGGAACGTTCTCGGCTAGAGCAAAGGCGGGAGAAACAAAGCGCTATTGCTCTAAGGCGTGCATGATCGCTTACGAAGCAAAACATGGTAGGCCAGGCCGAGCGCGCTCTGAACGAATTAAGTTCACTTGCCAGAATTGCAGCAAGGAATTTCTGATGCTTCCCGGATTTCTTAATGCCTATCGCATTAAGCACGGGCGCGACCCGCTGTATTGTTCGAGGCAATGCCACGGCATCGCACGGCGAACACATACCGCCGATAACGAACAGTTTTTCTCTTGCGAGCAATGCAGAAAGGAAGTTGCGCGGCGCCGATACCAACGTTCTACAGGCCACAACAAGTTTTATGCTCAGCAACGCTTTTGTAGCCCCGCCTGCAAGCACTCTTGGTTTGCCAGCCGCGCTGAACAACGATTTTTGAACGGCGAAATTGGGCGCCACGTAAAGCGGCACGGTTACGTCTGGCTGTCTTTGCCGGCCAATCTCAATGGCGGACAGAAAGGAGAAGTTCTTGAGCACCGCTACGTCATGGAGCAGCACCTTGGGCGGAAGCTTCTGCCTGAAGAGACGGTGCATCACGTCAACGGCGACAGACAGCACAACAAGATTGAAAACCTTGAGCTTTTTTCTAGCCGCCACGGTCCAGGACAGCGCGTAATTGACAAAATCGCTTTCGCGATCGAGATGCTTCGCCTGTACCCCGACTTCGCCGCCGAGCAGGGCGTCAAATTGGTTGATGTCGAGCGCAGCGACTGACATCACTGCCCCTTCGGCCCTGTAGACTGGGCGTTAGGCGCGTGCTCAACATTCTTCTCGGGAAGCGGTGCGCCAACGCGCTCGCCCTTGATGTTCGCGGCAGACTCCTTGCGCGTCCAAACGGTAAACGCCGGATCGGACGGCGTAGCTTTGGGGGGTGCGGGAGTGCGAAAGATCGACATCAGAGGCCCCGCGCTTCCTTGAGCGCGTTGGCGATGGCGGGACCAAGGAACTCGTCCTCGCGACCTTCAAACAATGGCTTCAGATCGGGCGCGTTCTTGACTTCCGGCGAGGCCCAATCCCAACGCGCACCGCCCGAAATCAGCGGCTCCGGCGGCGGGTTGATGCGTTCGTAAAGGGCAGCTGCCGCCTCATGGTCGGCGATGCCACGTTCTTCCATGAGTTTTTCGAGTTCGCCGAGACCTTCGTCGGTGTAGCCCTGTGCGCGGACCTTGGCGCGGCCTTCGGACCATTTCGTCTGAAGCTTCTGCTGCGCCTCAGCGGCCTCACGGGACTTCTTGTCCTCAACGAGCATGTTTTTCAGCTCGTCGAAGCCGCTGCGAAATTCCCCAAGCTGCTTGTCAACTTCGTCGCGAATCCTGACTTCAGGGCCGGCGCGATCGGGAGCCGCCAGCGCTACGGCTTTCTGAGCGAGCGCGCGGGCTTCCGGATGCTTCTCGACCTGGCCGAGAACGGTCTGGATCTGGCGGAGGTTCGCCAGCTCGTTTTCGTCAATCTCGACGGTCGGCATTAAGCCTTGCTCCCCGCATTAGGAACGTGCTGGATCGAATTGACCGGCGAGGACGAAGGGGTCGGGATGTGGCCGGTGCGCGCACCGATCTCGTTCTCCTTCATCGAAACGCGGACGATCTGCGCGTCCTGCTTCGGGAGCGACTTGGTGGAATCCTGAAAGATGTTTACGGGCATGCTGTTGTCCTCTATGCGGCCATTGGCGGCGGCGGTGGCGGCGGGGCAGCGGGAGCACCGCCACCCATCTGGGCCGCTTGCGCGGCGGCGTTCTGCGGGGCCATTTGGCGCTGCTGCATCAGCATCTTCTGCGCCTCGGTCATCTGCATTCCGGGAGACACCGCGCCTTGGGGAACGTGCTTCGCCAACTTGTTGACGGCTTCGCGCAAGTCGCGAGAAATGTCTGAGCCTATGGGAAATGCCATCATCAGTTGCTGGATGGCAGTGGCATGCACCGCCAGCTTCGCCAAAGCGGCGGCTTCGATTCCGCGATTTGGCGAGGGCGCTGACGCAGGGGACGGGCCCGTCGCCTGCCCCGGAGGCGGTGCCCCTGGAGCCGGTACCGGACCACCCTGCGGCGGCATGCTGGCGGGCATATCCGGCACGGATTACTTCCGGCGGTGCTTGCGCCGACGATTGCGAGGCAGCATAGCCTTGCTCCATCTCAAGAGTTGCACACGTCCCCGCCACCCAAGGAGGAGAGACGGTCTGACGAGGACAAAATCCATATGGAGTAGAGACGGCTAGACACGGTACTAGGGAGTGATGTAAAAACGGTCAGGGATGCTCGGATGATACAATCGCGACGCAAGCTAGGAGCCAAGCAAGCGGCTCATGCACTTGGCGTCAGCCTAAAGACGCTGGCCACATGGAGGCGTCTAAAGCTTGGCCCGCCGTTTTTCAAAGTGAGTAGAAATCTTTGCCTATATGATGAAGAGGAGCTAGATCGCTGGCTCCAAAAAACGCGAGTGGACCCAAATGGGAGCTAAAGACTTCACTTCCGAAAAAGGGGCCAAGGAACTTTGCTCTAGAATCGTCGAATATTGGAAAAATCAGGGATTTTCAAAGGTCATGGCGGCACCGGTTCCGCTCAACACGGTGGCGCGCTGGTCAGACAACTGGGGCATAAAATCCAACATCGGGCTTAATGGGCCACCGGCATGAAGGTCTCCTTCATCGTTCCCGCGCGGAATAAAGAGCATTTTATCCGCAATACGGCGCAATCGGTTCTCTTACAAACCTACTCGCCGATGGAAATCGTCTTTAGCGACCAGGGGTCGACCGACGATACGCTCGGTATCCTGCTCGATATGGCCGAAACCTATAACGGCCCCAACACCGTCCGCGTTATCCAATGCCCCCATACCGAGCGAAAGGGTATGCCGGGGCTTAATGCTCACCTCAACTGGCTACACGGCCAGATCGATAGCGATATCGTCATCATGTGCTCGGCGGACGATCTGAACAATTCAAAGAGAGCAGAATTAACGGTAAAGGCATTCGAGGAACACGATCCGTCTTACGTCAATACCGGGGTCATCTACCTCAACCCAAACGACCCAGAAGACCTCCCAAAGGTCACTGCATTCCCCGACAAGTCGAGTCGCTGGCTCCAGCCTGCCGAAACAATCAAGCACCAGATCGGATCATCCGGCTCATCCGCGTGGGCACGCGACTTGTACGAAAAGCACGGACCGCTGGAAGGTTGCGAGCAGCAGGACATGATCCTGCCGATGATGGCGCTGATCGAGCGCGGCATCTATTACGTGGATGAGCCGCTGCACACCTACATCGCGCACGCCTCACTCGATAACACCGGGTTCATCGGCCAAATCAATGCCGCCGAGAACGAAGTACATAAGATGCAACTCGTCGAGCTGAACGATTTTATCAACGTCTACAACTGGACAAACATCCTGCGGCGCTGGACCGAGCTGCCGGAGCAATTCGCCGCGCTCGCCAGCGATGACGCAGCCATGAACGCCCTCACGGAAAAGATCAGCAACTGTGCTGATGCGTGGTCCAACGTGCGCAACCACATGATCATCAACGATGTCTACCCGATAAAGATGAGGACGTAATGCGTGATCCCTTTAAGGCTGATATCCGCCCAGACAAGTGGATGGACTGGATTCGTATTACCGAAGAGCAATTCGGCACAGTTTTGCGATTATCCTCAATGGGTGAAAGTTTGCATCTGACAGCTCGAACGGCTATGGAGCTGAAGGCTGTAATCGACGAATGGCTCACGCTTCCAATGCCGATGCAATGAAGAAGTGGTGCTGCATCTGTCGCTTGGGTAGTATCGGAGATGATTTAATCGTCTCGTCAGTATTACCATTATTAAAACGCCAAGGGTACATGATCGAGGTCATGGCGCAGGAGCCGAGCCATGTGGTCTTTGAAAACAATCCGTACATCGATAAGCTCACTGTTCTCAAGAAACAGGACTTACCTGATAACAACGCCGACTGGCAAAAATACTTCGTCGGACGCTCCCACGAGTACGATAAGTTCTATCACCTCAGCCACTCCATCGAGTCCCATGTCGCCTTCCACCCCGACAGCACCTGGTTCTGGTGGCCCGACACATACCGCCGCCAGTTAGCCAACAAGTCGTACCTCGCACTAACCCACGACATCTGCGAGCTACCGCACGAGTTTGCGCCTGAGTTCTTCCCCACGGAGGAAGAGCGCGACAAGGCGCTGGAGACGAAAGAGAAGATCGGCAAGCAGTTCATCGCTTGGGTGATTGCCGGCTCGCGGCTCGATAAGCTCTATCCGTACAGCGCGATGGCGGTGGCGCGACTGATCGTCGAGACGGGGCTGCCGGTCGTGATGATGGGTGGCACACCAAAGGAGTTCGAGGCGGCTCAGTCAATCATGGAGCATGTCGGGCGACAAAACGGAACAACAGATGGGCTGCATCTCGCCATGAAGGCCGTTGAGGGTGAGAACCTGTGGCCGCTGCGGCGGTCGCTCACCTTCATTCAGTACGCCGACCTGGTGATTTCGCCAGATACGGGGCTGGCTTGGGGCGTCGCATCGCGGCCAATGCCCAAGATCATGCTGCTCGGCCACGCCTCACCCTTCAACATCACCCACGGCTGGGTTAATACAACCACGCTACACGCCGATCAGGAGCGGGTGCCATGCGCCCCGTGCCACCGACTCCACAACGACGCGTCTACCTGCGTCCCAAACAAGGAGAACAACGGCGCGGCTTGCATCTCGGACATCACCGTTGAAGATATCCTTAAGGCAGCAAAATCATGCTTAGTCCCGCCCCATACGACCCTAAATGGCTAACCCATGAATGGGTTGACTCACCAACCAATTCGTACTGGACGCCAAAACCCAAGGAGCAAAGAATGTTTGGCGCAGAATACAAGCTCGTTGCCAATGCCACGGTCCTGACCGCAGACGACGTTCTGGAGCGAGAAATCCGCTCGCGCGAAAGCAACTCCGATGATGTATTGTTCCTGCTGAGGCGTCTCGATGAGGCGCGCGCGAAGGATGGGGCAGCGGAGACAGTCTGATGGCAAATATTAGCGCTTATGCCGGCAAAGCGATGCTGGATTGGACATTGCTCGGCGCCACGCCGACGCGGCCCGCCAATAGCTATGTCGGCATCGGGTTGGCAGCACCGAACAGCACCAACGGCTCTGAAATCGCGACCGGATCGGGCATGACGCGGCAAACCGTGGCATTTTCCGCCGCCGGATCGCCCGCCAATCTCGCCGGAAACAACGTTGCAATGACCTTTGGCCCCATTTCCGCCGCTGCCACGGTGATCGGCGTCCAGATTTGGGACACGGGAGCTGCTACGGTCGGCAATATGCTCTATTTTGCTTCGTTGACCACCTCACGCACCATGAACGGCGGCGATTTCCTATTATTCAGCGTCGGATCGCTCGCTGTCTCGTTAACTTAGGCACGGGCAAATGCCGACGTGCTTACAATAGAGAAATACGTCGATCTACGTTTGCGCTTCTTTGAAGGGAAGAACATCGACCTAGTCGGCGCGCGCATGGAAAAAATGGTTCATGACGCGGGTTACGTTTTCCGATGGCTTGAACTCGATACAAAGATCGCGCCGGAGTGGCGAGATGGCCGTGTCAACGTGCTAGTTAACAAGGCGCACGTCATCACGCGGATCACGGTAGGTTGACATGACGATCTCACGGGTCGGGGCAGCCACCGGAACGACCACTTGTACTGTGCCAACTCACAGTATCGGCGACCTTATTCTCATCGGCGCTTTCCGCCAGACAACCGCGACATCGCCGTCTTTGCCCGCTGGCTATACGAGTATTGCAAACGGCACAGCAACAAGTTGCGCGTACCGTTGCGGCTACAAGATCGCGACTGCAACGAACGACAGTTCGGGAACCTGGACAAATGCGACCGCGATAACGTGCGTTGTTTATACGTCAGACCAAATCGCCGCTGGTGGCGCAATCAACATCGGCGGACACCTTGGGAGTAGTGCGGCCACCAACCCGGTTAGCTATGGCGGCATTACGCTAAACTACACTGACGGCGCATCGTGGGTCTTTGCATTCAGCGGAAATCGGAGCCCCACTAATTCGGTCCAGACGCATCCTCCAACTGGGATGACGCTCATCGCGAGCAGCGACCTGGTAAACACCGTTGAAGTCTGCGCATTCGACACCAATGCGGGCGTTTCCAGTTGGTCGACCCAGACCACGACGCTGTCGACCGCGACCGGGTGGGGAACCACGGTCGTTGAAATCTTTGAGACCAACTATGCGTCGGCGATCATCAATAGCGTCCAGCACCGCTCGACCAGCTACAACAATGTCGCCGCCGTTAACGAGCCGCTCGAAAATTTCGCGGTCGCTTTGCCCGATGCGACCCAATCCGGGCAAGGTCTCGTTTGCGCGGTCGCTTATCCTAGCGGCGCGACGCCGAGCATCACAGACGACCAGGGCAATACCTGGCCGGCATCCGGCGCAGCGGGCACGGTCACCGCTGATGCTGGCGGCGGGGCGATGGCGATTCAGATTTTCCGCCTCGCCAGCGCCGCCGCAAATACGCGGATCGTAACGGTCGGTTTTGGCGGTAGCCCGCAGCAGCCAGTCAAAGTGTGGCTGGAGAAGCTTTACAATATCACCGGAACCGTTAACGGGTCCAAGACTGGAACGAGTTTAAATACGCTCGGCACGGTATCGCCGGGATCGTTCACGCCAACCAACAACAACGCTAATGGCGGTAACCTGATCCTGGCCTACATGGTAGCCCAGGGAACGTCCAATAGCACTAACCCGACTGATATCGCCCCGGCGCGGGGGTATTTCCTTCAGGACGCCGACATCGGCTGGGTCAGCGGCAACGGTATCCCGAGCGCCTCGCAGGCGTTCCTGCAGACGACCGCTGCCGCGACTACGCCGATGTTCACGCTTCAGGGAAGCGGAACAGACACGTACATCGTCGCAGCGATTGCACTCTCGGTCGGGACGCAAGGCTCTGACGACAGTCGAACCAATGGACATATAGATCGGATTATCGAGTACGCCACTAATACAGCGGGGTCGCCGTGGAAGAATAAAACCCCGATGAGCGGCACGACCGGCCTGATAATCGGTTTCGTCGCGGGCACACCAACGAATAATACGGTCACGTCTGACAACGGAACTAATACCTGGACTACGATTGAAGGGGCAGCCGGGTCACCATATTTTAATTATTTTCAAGGCTTAACGGCTAGTTCTTCGAGAGAGGTGTCGCAGACATTCACCGGCAGCGGTAATGGCCAATTCGTTTTCTACGATCTATCTAACTTAGATACTGGAACTGCGCCGGTTACGGCTGGAGTTGGCTCTACAGCGGCAAATAACGTAGCGTCGATTGCAAATCAGCCGAGCATAACGCCGTCGTCAGCTAACGGCGTCGCGTTCGGTAACCTGCAAAATGGTTTGGGGCCGACGAACGGCATAACCTCACCATCTGGCGCTCTTTTTGACTGTCCGCTTTATCAGACCGGCCAATTTACGTTCACGCAATCTGGTACTACCGCAAACGTATCAGCAGTCGCCTGGGGCCAAGTCTACGGTGACGGTATTACAGGGGTAACCGGCTCGGGCGTGGCGAATGGTCAGTCGAATCAATCGGCCACATCAAGTTCTACCGGTAACCGAACCTTCAACATTAGCCAGACGCTGGGGACCACAACAGGTCATACCACGTCAACCGACAGCTCTAGCGTAAATTGGGGTGAAGGACTCGCGCACGTCTTTACGACTAGCACTGCGGCGCTGAATTTTACATGGAACATCGCGAGTCAACCGGCATCGTCTGTGTCATCCACGGCGATTTGGTTCAAGGCTGCGGCGAGCACAACAAACTGGCAAGGCGCTGCGAATTTCACGGGTGCTGGTGCGTTCACGGCAAACGCCCAGCTTATCGAGGCATCGCAAGCGACATTTGCCGGGGCAGGGCTATTCACTGCTAACGCAACGGCGCAGTTCGCAGCACAGGCGACGTTTGGGGGCGCTGGCAGCTTTACTGCCACTGCGACGATGCAGTTCGCCGCACAAGCAACGTTTGCCGGGGCCGGTAGCTTTACTGCGACCGGCTTACCCGTCGATTTCGGGTTTGCGAACTTCGCGGGGGCAGGCAGCTTTACTGCCAATGCTGGACCAGCTGTCCTCGCTGCGGCGGCGAACTTTGGCGGTGCGGGGCTTTTCACCGCCAATGCCCAACTGATCGAGGCTGCGCAGGCGACATTTGCCGGGGCCGGGTCATTCACGGCTAACGCTACGGCACTGTTTGCGGCGCAGGCCACATTTGCCGGCACAGGTGCCTTTACCGCCAATGCGACGACCCAAATCGCCGGTCAGCAGGGCGCGGCAAACTTTAATGGTGCGGGATTATTCACCGCCAATGCCTCACAGCCGCAACGATCAGCGGCTGCTAACTTTGCCGGAGCAGGGCTCTTCACCGCCAACGCCACCGTGCAGATGGCGGCACAGGCGACATTCGCAGGAACGGGCGGATTCACGGCCACTGCCGCATTGCGCATGCAGGCGACGGCCTCGTTTGCTGGCGCTGGTGCTTTTACCGCCAACGGCAATGTTCCACAGCATATCGCCGCGCAGGCCACATTTGCCGGGGCAGGATCGTTCACTGCCAATGCAACCACGCAGGGCGTCACCACATGGACAGGCGCAGCGGCGTTCGCCGGATCAGGCACATTCATTGCCTCAGCGACGGTCCTATCTGCCGCACTCCCCGTGCCAAACGGGCGGTGGCGGCCCGTCTTCGATACCAGCTACGTCCACACCGTCATCGCCGGTCCACCGCCACAATTCCTTACACCCTCATTGCGCGAGACCGGCTTCACGCTATACTTTATCTCGCCGGCGGCGGGCGATCTTCCCGCCGGCGCCGTGCTCATTCTGACGCGACCGGACGGATCGACAATAAGAGTGCCGGCGGCACGTTTTTATACCGGCATCAACGATCCGACATTCAGCATTTACCTCACCCAAGGCACCTATGCCGCCTACGTGACTAGCACCGACCTCAATCAGCAGGGTACGTGGAGCATCGAAATCAAGGACGCAGCCAACAACAACATCAGCGGCATCGGATTTTTCAGCGTCGCCGCGTAAGGAGAAACAACATGCCCAGCATCTTCGATGACCTTAATGCTGTTACCCGAAAAGTTTGTGCCCCAACGCTTGCCCGCCAAATTTTAACGAAATCGATTTTGATTAAAAACTTGGAGCGTGAGCATCCCCCGATTCCGCCAACATGGCGACAAAAATTCCATTGGTGGTTCCGTGAGAAAAGAATACGCCTTGGTGAAATTATCGCGGGACAACCATTTAACGAGGATTAGACATGCACGATTATGTTTCGCCGAATTTCACAACGATCCTGGACCCGAGCAAGGCGTTTCCGTATCGACTCAACGGATACCAACGCACGACTTATATCGGCGAGATCGAACGGGCCGACCCGCACAACTGGGAATACGACGAGCGCTGGCCCCCAACGGGCTTCGTCAACAAGGACGAGGCCCATATCCTCTATCACCTGGCGCGGCAGTTTCGCGGCAAAGCTGCGCTGGAGACGGGTTGCCACGTTGGGTTTTCCGCCTGGCATCTCCTAAAAGCCGGGGTCAATCTTTCGATCTGCGATCCTATTTTGTTTGTCCCGGAAATGCGGAAGGCCGTTGTCGAGGCGCTATCTGAGTTCGAAGGACAGTATCAGATGACCGGGTTCCCTAGCCCGCAAGCGGCGCTCGAACTCGGCGAGAATCATGGTCCATGGTCATTCGTCTTTATCGATGCAGTGCACCACACCCCACACCCAATCATAGATGCCGCTGCTGCCGCCACGCACTGCGCGGCTGATGCGATGATCGTCTTTCACGACGCCATCATCCCCGCCGTGTTCGAGGGTGCAGGGTTTCTAAAGATTTGCGGCTGGCAGCTTAAGATCTACGACACATCGCAGATGCTGGCGGTCTGCTACCGCGGCAATGTCGAACTGGTCGATCACATTCCTGACGAGGCGATCCGCGCGCTGCCGATCCCGAATTATTTGGAACCGTACATTCCGCGCTAAATGAATTTATTTGGTGAGATTCGTTACCTGCCCGCTTGTCAACGCGACCGTTGGCCAAAGAGAGACACGCTGGATCGTACCGTTCCACTGAAGAGTTCCATCACCGCGCGACCCGATATTGACAGCGGTCATTCCTGACGCTCCCGTCAAAGCAACCGCGCCCTTTACGATTGTGCTCTGCGCCAAAACAGGTGCGACATTGAGCGTCCCGTTGAAAGCAAAATTCCCGACCGTGCCGCCTGTTCCGGCCGGTGTGTTTCCCGCGTTACCGGTGGACGCGATGCGATACAAACCAGAAGTGTTTGTGTTAGTCCCGTCGCTTACCCAGTAAAGCGCCTGATTGCTGGCAAAGGTGGCGGGCGCTGCCGGCGTGCCACTCGCGAAGTCCGTATAGGCGCTACCGATAGAGGGCACCGTCGTCACCGCCACAACATCCGCCGCTCGCGTCACAGTCGCATTCGTCGTTTTAATCGGTGTCGTCGCAAAAGCGCCCAATTCAAGTTGCGGCCAGCCGATACGCAGCGTCACGTTGACGGGTTGGCCGGTGGTCGTGACGAACGCTAGCAGAAAGTTCACGGCGCCCGCCGTGGCGTCTGGAAGCGTATACGCCTCGAAACACCGTTGCGACGTTAACGACGCAACTGTAGGGACAGAGCAAGTGCCAGCGCCTTGGCTTAAAAAGCCCAAACCTGCTGTAAGCGATTGAATGACGGCCACAGTACTCGAAATATTTGTCAGATTACCGCCGACAAGTTTAATAAAAACCGATCCGGTCCAGACTTGATTTTGAGAAGCCGGCGATGCTGCCGCGTCGAACGACAAAACCCAGCTTCCGCTCGCATCGGGAGTTCCGACAACCTGAAGATCGATATAATTGATACCACTCTCGGTTCCGGTTCCGATAACGTTTGTCGTAAGAGAATCCGCGACAGCAATAGTCCAGTTTGTCGGCAGCGTCCCCGGTGTGCCAGCAACGGCCCCGACCATCGTGTTGTTGCGGGTCGAATTGGTCCGCGCTTCTTCGACTGTCAGACCGACATTGGTAATTCGCGCGATATTGTTGGCGAACGAGGACCAATTACCGCTCGCATCGACGGCAGTACCGACCGACGCGCGTGTTACCGTCAAACAGGTCGCAGCGCTGACGCAGGCGGGAGTGCCATTCTGATAGTATGACCCCGCAGAAAATATGTAATCCAGGCCAGGGCTGGTCGCGCCGCCCCGTGGATAAACCATAGCAACATCGGGGACGCCCGCCCCTAATCCCATGCTCTGCGCATAAGCTGCTGCTGGGGCTAGCAGCGCCAGCGCGATTACCAGCAGGCGGTCACGGCAGCGCATGTCGTGTTCGTCGACATCAGTTTGGTTACAGCAAACGGCAAAATTTGCCCAGTCTGAACGTTAGCAATTGTCACGGCGGCTGTGTCCTGCGCACCGATGATCGCGATGTTGCAAGCCGACGCATCACCAATCTGCAATCCCCGCGTTGGTGTAAACGTGGCGGTATCGCTCTTGGTCAGCGCGCGAAACTGACTGCACTGATTAAGTGTCAGGCTGCCTTGAGCCGGCGTTTGCGCCAATGCAGCGGTTGGCAGCAGCAATAGTGTGATCAGTGCGATCGTTCGCATTGTCTCTCCCCTTAATGGCGTCCCCCACGCCCGTGCGTCAGAATCTCCGGGTGCTCCCGAATCATCTCGGCCTTCGCCTTCTCTCTCTCCTTCAGGCGTTCAAGTTTAATGTCCTTGTGCTCGAACGGCAGATCTTCGATCCCGTCTTCGGGCCCGAGGATGCCGGCCTTAATGCCGTAAGCGATCAGGTTCGTGTGGTCATCGTGGAAGATCGGCGAACTGCTGTGGCTATCCACGCTAACCCGGCGATCGTCGGGCAACTGATCCAATGTGAAGACGCTGTTCTCGTCTTCGGGATGTGTCCACGTCGCAGTGGCGTCTTTGGCCTGAAAAAGAGTTAGCGTCGCATCGGCGGCAGCGGCGCATTGGCGCTCGACCAGCAACGAGCGATCCCGCAAGCGCGGGCTGGCGTTGCGTTGCAGCGTATCGGCATGAACGCCCGCCCGCACACCGGCTTCGCCTTGGCCGGAGAGAATATTCGAAAAACCCGAGGCCCGGTCCATCAAGTTCAAAATTTCTTGGATAATCGGCAGCATCTGCTCGGGCATATGCGGGGTCAGGTCTTTAATCGTACTGCCTTGCGCGACCGAAACGGTTCCGGGAACGCGTGTCATCTGCGCGTAGATTTCATCGGTAATCGCATCGACGCCTTCAAAGCCGAGAACCTTATCGATCTGGAGCGCCATCAGCCGCTTCGTGTCGTCCAGATGCTCCGTCAGCCAGTTTTGCAGCATCATCAGATCGACCAACTCCGAGCGCCCCCAGAAGTAATTGGCGACAAAGTTGGGTTGCACGAGCTGATAGGGGCCCGTGTCCTTGCAGAAAAGGTTGCAGTGCTTAAAGCGAGGAGCGATCAGGATATCCGGCTCAATAAGCTGGATCGTCGTGTAGTCCTCCCCGCCATCGCGCATGTCGTCGCGGACCCAGAGTTCGTGCATCGGAAAGAGTTCGACGGCGATCGTCGGCCCCAGCGTGGCCATGTTGGGATCATTGGACAACTGGACGATGCCGCCGGGTTGCGGCTGCGTCATGTTTTGCAGACTGGTATTCAGAACGGCGGTGGACAAAACCTGATGCATAAAGCTGGTGGGCTGACTGCTCGCATTGTCCTTGTTGGATGACCCGAGGATACGTTTGTAAAGTTTTTCGGGTTCGGGGAGATTGCGGATACGGCGCCAGACCTGGTGCTTGTTCAGCCAGATCGTCTCGACAAAGGCTTCCTGGTCGTGCAAATCGTTGACCGATTCATCGAGCACGCCAAACTGATGCGGCAAGACGAGGCGCGCTCCGCGGTAATGAAACGCGCTGTCCGAGCCAATGCCAGCAAGTTGCTTGATCAGACACGAGCCGTATTTCAGCGCCTCGGCGACAGCATGCCCGAATATCATGTCGATATTGTGCCGTTCCCATTCACGAGAGACATGGCGGGCGACAACCGAGCCTTGCTCCTGGATGTTCTTTGGGTAGCGGTTCTCGAAATCGAGAGCGAACCGGAGACCGGACGGGCTGAACAGGTGCGATGCCAATCGGTCGATGTGGCCGTAGAGCATGTTAGCCAGCGCCAATCCGCCAGCAGGGCGACCCGTCTCACACCATTGATAGTATTGCCGATAAGCAGCTTCGCGCTGACCGCGACTGACGCGGCACGCCTCAATGATTTCCGTCGAAAACGGGACGAGATCCTTGATGGTAGTCGGGATTCTCATCGGGCGTTAACGGTGAGGGCCAAGTCTCCCGGCGCCAACGACGGCTTGCACCTGCTGTTGGTGTTGCGAGGTAATGGCTTGGCGGGCACGCTCTCCTGCATAGGCCCCAATA
>Ga0210402_10000233_pt1 | contig 64115 bp, 95 predicted proteins | sample IncBWC7MmetaG_FD_161055 | JGI IMG/M metagenome (GOLD analysis project Ga0210402, IMG submission 161055) | Forest soil microbial communities from Barre Woods Harvard Forest LTER site, Petersham, Massachusetts, United States - Inc-BW-C-7-M | ecosystem: Environmental > Terrestrial > Soil >...
GCGGCGCCAACCCCGCCAGCGCCGCCAGCTGTGCCCTGTGCTCCTGTTGCTCCTGTTGGTCCCCCTGGCCCCGTGGCGCCAACGCCGCCAACACCACCCGCTGTGCCCTGTGCTCCCGTTGCTCCTGTTGCTCCCCCTGGCCCCGTGGCGCCAACACCGCCAACGCCCCCAGCTGTGCCCTGTGCTCCTGTTGCTCCTGTTGCTCCTATTGCTCCCGTTGGTCCCCCTGGCCCCGTGGTTCCAGCAGCCCCTTGTGCCCCGGTGGGACCTGCGCTTCCAGGAGATCCCGGGCTTCCGGCCGTGCCTTGAGACCCCGTGGGGCCTGTAGCGCCAACGCCGCCAGCCGCCCCCTGACCTCCAGTTGCACCCTGCCCCGTGGGGCCAGTAGGACCCGTAGCCCCAACCGCGCTTTGACCCGTCGGCCCCGTTGGCCCTCCTGCTGGTCCGGCCGCACCCGTCGGCCCAGTACCCCCGCTTCCGGTAGGCCCGGTCGCACCCGTAGGCCCGCTCCCGATAACGGTCGATGTCCCCGTCATCGGCACAGTGTAAAACTGAATGGTGTCCGTTTTGATCTGCGTATCAGAACTCGTTATCTGAATAACAACATCAAAAATATCACCATCCACACCGTCCTGCACAAAGAAAAATACCCGCGTCGTGCTGAATGAAACATTGCTGATGACAGCATTCGAGGACGACGCGGTAACGGTCGCGGCAACAAGCCGCTGCCCCGTCTCCAGCCAGTCGGTGTAATCCACAATCCGCTGGCGAATGTCGTTGACGGTCAGCGGTTGGCGTCCGAGCATGGTCCTCTCAGATAAAGACAGCGGGGGCGGCTAGACCCCCGCCAAGTTGGACGGGGATCGTCAGACCCCGTCTAGGGAGGGCCTGGTACTAGCTATTTGGAGTGACTATGGCTTGAACAAGTGCTTTACCATCAAGGATTTGGTAGCCATAGACCTGTAGCCCACGGAGGATTTGTCCGAAGACCATCTCACTTCTTAACGTTTCTACTTTGGAGACTTGGCTGGCAAAAGTTAACCCATGAGCGTGGCCAGCGAAGATCGGCCACGAGCCGGCGTTGAAGTTGGCCGCGTCAGTGCTGTTGTTTGGCAGCAGGTTCGAGATGTAGATCGTGAAGCGATCGACCTCGCCCAGCCTTCCGTTGCGCAGCATCGAGACGGCGTCGCCGGACAGATAGGCCTGACGCAGTTCGCTTTGTTTGATCATGCGACCTGCCCAAGAGGGCATGACGACCCATCTGCCAACCTCGGGGACGTTGTATTCGTCCAGGCACTGGCCCATGCGCATAAGGACATCGAGAATTTCGATGTCACCCGTGCCGGGGTTTTTCCCGACGACCGAGAGCGGCGTTGCCTTTACGCCGAGGTTGATGCTGCCGCTGATGATGCCGGCCGTGGCCCCTTGATTGCCGGCAGCCATGCCTCCGACGATGCCGTCGAGGACTTCGGTGTCTACGGTGATCTTTAATTGCTGGGCAGCATCATCGGACCACATAGAGAGCAGGTTGAGGTCCGACTGCAACTCCATCACATCGTCGAGGACGAGCGAGAAATAATACCCGTTCCCAATGTACAACTCCACCGAACCGCCAATCGGGCGGTCGAGACCGAGCAGGCCGTCAGCCTTGTACGGATGGATGCTGATCGTCGGCTTCGTGCGGATTTTCACACGATCGCCGTAGTTACGAATTTCGCCTTCGTAGTCTGTGTTGCTGATCGCGGCCAAAACGGTTGAGGCATAAAATTTCTCAACCAATTTTCCCGACCATATTTCAGGAATAAAGCCTGTGGATTGCAGCAGGTTACCGGTGCTGCCTACCGGGTAGATAGCCGGGGTACTGCCTGACGTTGCGCCAGGAAAACCCGCACTCGGGATAGCCATGAGCGGCCCCTGTGTTTAGGGGCCGCCGCATTTCAGTGCGTGAGCGCCCCTGGGTTAACGGACGCGCCCTTCTCGACCTGCGGCAATGATGAGGGCCTCGTCGGCCATCTTTTGCTGTTCACGTCCGTTGTAGGCGCCACGGCGCACATCGGCATAGAACCGGTCTACCTGGGCACGAGTGAATACGGGTCCGTTGCCAGCGGGGGCTGGGGTACCTGCGGCTGGTCTGGCCCTGCCAGGGGTTGCTATCGATTCGAGAGTGATTGCGGCCTGCCGGTTGGGAGCGCTGGGCTGCGCCGGAGGCGGGGCACTCTCGATCTGACCCGTGGCGGCTTCATCTTGGATGAAACCCTTGTAGAACGCGGCGACCCGCGGGGCATTTCCCGCATTGGCCGCCTCGGTCAACATCTGCTTCCGTAGCACTCCGGAATAAATGTCCGGTAAATTCAGCCACTGCATGAAACGGGGATCGGCATAAACCTGCCGCCAGGCGGGCACTTGGGAGTCGAGAAAGGAGGTCATGGTGCTGTGGCTTTGCTGTGCCACTATGTGGCGCAGGCGTTCGTTCTCCTGCTCCAAGGCGGACAATTTCGGGGTGATGGCCTGCTGTGCTGCTCGTTGGGTGAAATCGATCAGGTCGCGCCCGTAATTCTGTTCATCCTCCGGAGTAAGAAACGTGGGGGGCGCCTGTCCATTTGCCGGCACCCGCTGGCCTTGCAGCCGGATCAGCTCGTTGCCCATCTCGGTGAGCTGCCGTTGCAAGTCGCCGACGGTCTGCTGGTATCGTCCCTGCAGCCCATGGAACCTCCGTTCCCAGGTCTGCTCCTCCTCTTGCCGCGGGGCAGTCTGAGGCTGCGGTTCTGGTTGAGGTTCTTGTGGGGTTGGAGCAGCCGCGGCCTCTGGAGCTGGTTGCTCTGGCGGCGGTGTGTAGAAGGCCTCGGCACGCTCTGCGGCCTCTTGGACCTGCTTGGGAACCTTGACCGATTCATCGATCGGCAGCTTGGGGGTTGTCGGTGACTCCCTCTCCACTTCTATATTGGCCATCAGGTTCTCCTGTGTTTGTCGCACTCCTCCAGCACGCGCAGCATCACGCGCGCGGTGAGCGCCCGTCCTTGCATTCGCAGAACATCGTCGTTGCCCGCATCGGTAACATCGAGTGCAAGGTCCGCGACGTAGGCTCGAAGGGCCGCCAGGAATTCAGCAAACTGCTCAGGAGCTGCGTTTCGGAGGAACAGCGCTCTCTGGGTCAACTCGTTGGTCGATGCCGTCATTGGCTGCTTGTTCACGCGCGAGCATGGCAAAAATGGCGATCTCCGGCATGAGACTTAGCGCTGGGTTTGGCCGAGGCTGAAACCTCACACGGTCGCCAAGATTGAGCATTTTGTCTTCGTAGTCGATCTCACTGATAGCGGCGAGAACATTCAAATTGTAGAACCTGCGGCGTTTTGCTGGATTATTCTTCATCTGGTGGAACTCCAGGCATTGGCGCAGCACCGGGCATCCCCGCACCGGTGCCTGGACCCAGAGCGCTGGCAAGATCGCTCACGCTGGGCGCGCCCGCGGAAGGAGCGCCAATAGGGGGCGTCGCCTTGCCGTAATCGTTCATGGTCCGGTCCATGGGGTCACCCTCGGTCAGCTTGCTCAGGGCCTGCCGCGATGGCAGCGTCTCCTCGGTCGCGCCCTTGCCCTTGTGCATGGTGATCCCGTGCCCTGGCCGGCCACGGCGCTGCCCGCCGCCGCCGACCTTCAATGGGGTCATGTGCTTTTTGAAAGCCATGGTCAGCCACCCAATATCTTGGGGATGAGAGGACCGCCCTTAGGCATGGTTGGAGCTGCGGACATAGGGGTAATCCCCTTGCCGTAGTTCCGCGCCTCGATCGGCTTCATGCGCGGCGCCGCCATGATCGCCTTGTTGGGGTCCATCGGCTTTGGCGCGGGCACCGGCCTTGGCGGCTTCGGGAGTGCCATCAACGCGCGCCTGTCTGTCCAGATTTCGCGGGCTGGGAGCCAGTGAACCCGAACATTTTGCCGGAGCCCCCGGTTGCAAACTTTCCACCGCTGCCGCTGGTATCGTGCCCGGTCTCGCCCTCCTCCTGCTCGGCCGCATACTGCTGCGGGAACATCTTGGTATTTCCGCCCTTGGCGAACGTCACATCGTGCTCAGACTTTTCCTTTGTCATCTTCGCCATCGCGCTTCTCCTTCATTTTCGGCCACAGGATACGGCCAAGGAGTTAATAGCACATTAAGGCCGCTGGCTTTCCTTCCACGCCTTGGACAAGTTCTCATAGCTGTCCACCGCACAGATCGTGCGCTGGTTTTCGGTAGCCCACGGCCACCGCGGCACCTGCGCGCCGGGGTACTGCGTCATGAAATAGATGAACGGAACCCGGCTGAACATGGCCATTGCCACCGGGCCGTTCGACACGAAGAAGTTCATTTTGGCGCACTGGTACAGCCCCATCCTCACATCCAATTTGAGCGAGGCGTCTGGGCAAACGAGAAAATCTTCGAGTGGTTCTCTGGCCTTGGCTGTATCGCGCACGAAAATCACCCGCTCGCCCTTGCTGCACAGATCGACTGCAAACTTTTTCCATTCCCGCAGGTTGCTGTTGCGATGCGGCCAATACAGGACTTCCCGCAACGTGATAACTACCGGCGACTGTCCGACAGGTACTCCAATGTGGTCTACATGCAGTCGCGGCACCTCCTCGCCCCACCTGGCCGCTGCCGCGATCTCATTCAGGAAAAGTTCAACCGACAAGAATAGCGGCTTGAATGGCAATTCGCCATTCTCGCTCTCGTCCTCCACGGCGTCGATCATGGGCAGCAGTGGACGAAATACGTTGTTGAGCCACGCTTCCGCCTTTGCGCTATCGACATTTATGAACCTAATCCGCAACGGTGCGGGCGCCTTATGCCGCTGCCTGGCCATTTCCGCATGGATCAGCCAAATCAAAAACTCGAAGCTCAGGGGATTCGTGGCGAGGTCGTACTCGAAAAGGTTATTCATCAACGAATGTCGGCATATTCCAGTTTTCGGTAATTCGTGAACAGCGAAGCATCGTGATTCGCCCGATACCAGAACAGAGGCGGTCCCATCCCTCGCTGCTCCATGCGGGCGAGGGTGTTGACTTCCCAAGAGACGTTATTCGTCTCTCGCAAATGCCGTTTATAATCCTGTTTCATTGCCGTATCGAGCGCGACAACATGCGCTCGCGGCACGACCCAGACACCTCCAGCAAAGCGCCAGCACGGCCATTCATCGCGATATTCATAATCCCGCTCCCAGGAGCCAGGGAGGGTTACTGCACGCTCGCCGGCGGCCCGCTTCATGAAGTCCCGGATGATCCTGCCGGTCACGCCGCGAAGATGAAAAATCCCGACATCCAGCCACACCAGGACCTCGGCGAGGTGGGCAACCGTCGTGAGCCATTCCGACTTCTGAGCTTGCACGCAGTGATAGGCCACAGAGTTTTTGGCAGGGTTCTCTGCTACCGAATGCGTGAATGTCTTTCCGCGCTCCCGCAGGTACCTGTAGAGCCAGCAACCTTCCAACTCGCCCTCCAGGCAAACCAGTGGAATATCGGTTTCCAACAATCGCACAAGCAAATCCCGGTATTGCTCGGGCGTGCGTGGATGCCCCGGGATTGGAACGTAAGCGGTTACAGCAACGATTTTCATTTCTCATCGAGAGGCTTCGACGCTTCGACAATTTTATACCCGGCAACCTCCAAATCATGCAGCACGGCATAGGCAAGACCAGTGGCGTCCACCAAATTTGGGGCGGCCCAATCTCTAAGTGCCTGCTCAACTCGCTCTCGAATTGTCATCGGTGTCATCCGTCTAGAAACTTCGCGACTTCGTCAGAGAAAAGCCTGGCTATCCTGGCCTCACAGTCACGCACCCCGTAGGAGACTACCAACGAGCCGTCCATTGCTCTAGCCAGACCCATCGCATACTCGATCTGGCGATCGTGGAAAACAAATGGCCTGGAGAGCGCAGTCAGTTTGCCATGCAGGTCGATAACAGCGAATCGGTGCGAATAGTATCGCTTTCCGTTCCATGGATTAGGCCGCGCCTCGTGCACCAGGCCGAGCCAGCCGGACTCGAACGGAATGAATTGCGTTCCCCCGCCGATGTGGTTGGTAGCAAGCTTGGGAACTTCCTCAAGGACCTTCTGGCCTTCGGCATCGATTATGGTGCCCAGCCGATAGACCCATTTCGCGCCCCTCCACGGCGCCCAGCTCTTCTCATGCTGTTTCTGCCAGCTCGGGATGACCTTCCACCAATCGGCGATGCGGTTACCCACAAGCTGGCCGACAATTTGTTCACACCACCCTTCCGGGTTCATCTCGCGCACGCAGGATGAGAACCAGATGCCGCTCCCGCTGGGAAACAAGCGCATGTCCTCGAAACCGCGCACGGCACCCCATTGCGGAGCAGGCATGTTGATGGGGTCGTGGATCTCCAGTTGCGATAGCCACGCCATATCCTTGGACAACCGCACCAGAAAATTACGAGTTACGATGGGATTGTCCGGGCCTAACTCGGCGTTGCCGTGGATGGCGTAGTGCCCGCTCTCGGTGATCTCATAGTTCACCGTGCGCACGATCGCGATGAAGCCGTCCCCGTCGCGCGCGATGGTTGGATTCATCGCCTTCCAGTCGTCATTGACATCGAACGGGAGCGGCTGCGAGGAGAAGCGCATATACTCCGACAACGGCCGCAGATAGTGGAACAGGTTGGTGCGCGCCTGCTCGCGGGTAACCTCAGGAGCCTCACGATCGAGCGCCAGGGCATCGCATTCACGGAAGGCCTCCGCCCGGGTTTCCGGCTGATAGAAGCCGGAGATCGAAAGCTCCTCGCGCAGCCCAAACCGGTAAACGAAGTCGGAAACGAACAGCGCATCCTTACTGTACGGAATTTTCATTCCCGCCAGCGTAAAATGCGTGGCCAGCATATGATTGCCTTGCTCACGGAAGTACTTAGCCAGATCATAGAGCGTCTCGGCGCGCGATGGCCGCAGGTTCCAGGCCAAAAGCATCTGGTGGACGAACTTGGATTCGTCTCCCAGGCTCAAGACGCAGAAGGCATAATTGTAGAGCGCATTCCACCTCTCCTGGTCCCAGCCACCGAGTTCCACGCACCGGGCATAGGCTTTGGCTGCATTCTCCCAGTCGCCGGAATCGCGATAGGACTGACCAAGGTAAAACCAGTAGCGTGTATTGTTAGGCTCGGTCTCCAGCACTTCGCGCAGCAACTTGATATCGCGTTCGAACTTTCCTGGCCGGTTGGCCCCGTCGGCATGATCGATGAAATACGGCCCCTCTAAAGCCTCAGATTGACTTTCGTCCAGATATTCATGCACCGGACTCAGGTATCGTGCTTTTGATTTACGATTTAACAGGCGCCGGTTCCAGTAATGGAGTCCGCCGGCTCGCTGCTGCATATCGTAAGACGCCACCCCTCTGGCAATACTTCGCTCAAAGGCATCCCGATCGGGAACCACCAATTCCATATCGGCATCTGATAAAACCAAGTAGTCGAATCCCAGACGAGATTCACGCGCAAGATCGAGAGCAGCATTCCTGGATTGGGCAAAATCATGAAAGGCCACATGGCCCACCTCTAATGGCTTGTTGGCACCGTCGAAGCAACGCTGAATAATGCGGACGGTGTCGTCCGTTGAACCCGTATCCGCCACTATGCCACAATCGATATACGGCAGCAGGCTTTTTACGCACCGCTCTATAATCGCGCTTTCATTTTTAACTATGGCGTTCCAGGCGAGCTTCACTGTCCCTCCTTATCGCGACCCCGCCAACAGAACTTCACCTACGTTACAGCCACCACACTCACAATGGGCGCGGCCAAGGCCAAACCCCACAGGGAGAGCCGCCCATGTGCCCCAATTGATTTTCTCGGTGATCTTCTCCGGCCTGCAATCGAAGAGGATGTCCTCTATAAAATAAATCCCCTCCGGCGCAAGATATTTTTCCAGAAAGTTGGCGGTGAAAATCTGATGGTCGGCAACATGCGAACCGTCGTCCACGATGATATCGAATTTCTGCTTCAATGGTTTCAGTGCTCGGTCGAGCATATCTCCGCTCGCCTGATCAGCAAAAAAGCATCTGATGCGCCCCTCGTTGATTAGGCATGCCGGATTGTTGTCCAGGCCGACGATATTCGCGGATGAGAAGTATTCCTCCCACATCCGCAGCGAGCAGCCATGGCCTACTCCGATTTCAAGAATATACTTGATCGCATATCGCTTGTCGCAGAATAGCTTATCGTAGACTTCCGTGTACCGATGACAGGTATCGCCCGCCTTCAGGTGATTGCCGCCTTTATCACTACCGTATTTGCGCGCGAGTCGGCAGAGTTCTGTTTCCCCGCTCACGGCTTCAGCACGTTCAGCGCCGTGGACATCGACTTGAGTATGACGGGAACGCGCTGATCATCGATGTTCTTCAGGACAGGCACTGACGCTCCGGACACGCCGCGACCATTGATGATGGAGGTATAGGACCTCAGTATCGGCACCACCGATTCCTTATCCACACTCTTGTACTGCTTGAACCCGGTTGCTCCGGTGACGCCGGCGATGGTCGTCATGTACGCGCCCATGGTGACGATGGCGCCTGGGGCGGCGTGCTTGGGCGTGTTGAGATAGACCTTGGTTGCCATCGATGCCTCCTTCATGTTGGCCCGGAGTAACCGGCGATGTGGATGGTCTTGAGGCCCGCTATGGTGCCCCCACTCGCCTGATAGGTTGGGACGGTATGGCCGGCCGAGGCCGCAGTAACTTGGGCGTGGGACTTCACGGAAGCGGTCTTCGTCGTGACGATGTTCACGGTCGGCTGATTCTTCCGGTTTGCGTTGGCGACGATGGCGCACGTCATTTGTTTTTACTCCATTCTACTCCGGGCCAGCGCCGACTTTAATTGCTCCAGGGCCGCTCTGGTTTCCAGTGAGGTTAGTCTGGGGACCCATGCCGGTCGCCAATGGCGAGGGTTTCATTCCCTGTGCCTGGGCAGCGCCAGGCAATCCACCCGCCTGCCCGGGAGCTGATCCGCCAGGGGGTGGAGTGCCCGGTGGAACGCCTCCAGGAGATGGGCCTCCAGGGGCGCCAGGCGGAGGCGCGCCACCCGATGGTGGCCCACCCGGAGGTGTACCCGGGCCTGACGGCTGTCCCATTGGTCCCATTGGTCCCGTTGGAAGCGTTCCAATATGAGTAGGTGCACCCTCAGGCAGTTGCTGCTGCTGCGCAAGGAGTCCCGCGGTCACTTCCGATACGATCTTCTGGATGCCTTGCTGCACGCCGCGCTGAATCCCCTGCTCCACCCGGTTGTTCAGCGCCTGCTGCTCACCCTGGTTTTGCTGGTCCTGTTGCATCTTATCGAGTTCCGCCTCGGAGGGCACGATCTCGTCGCCTGGCAATCCAATGGTATGCGAGACCGAGCGCAGAATCGCGCCGCGGCCCTTGAGCCCGACGATCTTGCTGTCCATCGGATTGGCCGTCGCGGACAAGAACTCAATCTGCCTTTGCCGCTGGGTCTCGCGCTGCACCGCCACGTTCACGCCCTCGACCGAGATTTCCTCCTCGCCGGTGAGCAGTCCGCTGGTGTCCGTGAGCAGGATGAGGTCGAAGAGTTGGCGCAGTGCGGGCTCGAAGATATCGCGATCGACGTTGGCGCTCACGGTCTGCAGGATCTTGCTGGCATTGCCCATGAGCATGGCCAATCCAGAGGCGGTGCGGCCGGCCCCACCTCCCGCCTGTCCACCGACATATTTCGGAATCGCGGAGACGTCGTCGGAGATATCCACGAACTTCTGAAATACTGCGAGCAGTTCCTGCGAATTGCTCTGCGGCTGGAAGAAATCGACCGGCTTGTCCTGCCTGTTGCTGGATGGATCGGAGCGCACATGAAACCGCTTCCACGGGTACAATTCCTCGCCGTTCTCCTCGGGTGCCAGGCGGTCGTCGTTGATCACCACAAACGGACCACTGCTGATTGAGAGATTGTTCACCAGGTGGCGCAGCGTAGCGTTGGCACCCTCCTGCAGATCGGCAATGAGGTCTATGAGCGAGTTGCCCACCGGGGTGCCCGGCACCTTCTCAAAACTGGTGACGAAATAAGGGTGCCGCTGCCGCGGTGAAGGCGTCATGTGCGCCCGGATAATGTGGGACCCTATGACCCAGAGCTGCACCGCGTAATCGCGCAATCCGTCCTGGTCCTCGGGCGGAATCTCCATGCCGTATTCTTGCAGCATGCGGCCCTGAACATTGCCGTTAAATTCCATCATTGATATGAGCGCTGATCTGTTCCATGCGGGGTTCTCCCGGCTTTCCAGGACTGCCCGCTCCGCGTCCGTCGTATCCCAATTGTCATAGAGGCCACCCCTGCCGTACTCGTCGAGGACGGCCCGGACCTCGTCGTGATTGTAGCCTGGCAGATCGAGCATCTCGTTGATTTCCGCCCGGGTCAGGCGAAGCTTCTCGATCACATCAGCATTGGTGATGTCGGCAACGCCCGGTGTCCACCACAAATCAAACGGCGATACCCGCTCCCAGGTCAGCCGCGGCTTGTATTGAACCGACGGCTGCCCGCCGCCCGGCATCCATGTCACCTCCGGCATGACCCTCACCACCGGGCCTTTCATGATGGCGACGGGGAACACCGGCAGGTCGAAGAGAAACTCGGCGAAGGCGTGGTAGAAGCCGCCCTCGCGCAGCATGGTCTCGATCTTCTCCTCGCTCGTGGTGGCCTGCTTGTAAGACTTTTTCTTGGCTGCATCCCGCGCGGATTCCATCAAGGCATCGTGGCGGATCTGCACATCGGAAGGGGACTGCGACCTGCCCTGGACCTGCATGAATGTTTGCGCTTCGGCCTGCATGAGAGTGTCGATATTCTTGAGCACGTCGTCCGGTATTCTGGGGTCCGTTGGCGGGTCGAGCGCCCATGGCTTTTCCGCACCGAGATACACATCGCGCAGCAGCGATGATGCGGCCCGGCATTTCTGCGCGCTCAGGCGGGCATAGATTTCGCTGCCCGCGAACTTGCGGATTTCCTGCAGCTTGCCCGGGGAGTATTGGCCATTGAAGGTGCGCAGCGAATCGAGCAATCGCTCCGACCAGCCGGCCACCGTATTCCTGTGATTTCTGAAAATTTCGAACTGCGAGCGCACATAGCCGACCAGTTGCGGAGACGGCGGCGGCCCCACCGCCGCATCCTCCGCTTCGGCCTGCATCCGCGCGCTCGCAGCCATACGCTCTTCCAGTGCCGCAGGAGGTACGACACGGAGAAGCCCACTCGATCCAAAACCTTCTGCCATGGGGCAAGCTAGCAAGGCGGGCTTAATGCCTGATTAAGCAAGCCTGGCTATGCTTGTCCCCTCGAAGGAGGGGGATTGCCCCACATGCCGAAAACCGACGTTGCCGTCGCATCACTGCCCGATCTTACCCCCGCGCAACTGGCCAAGCTCGCGCGCGAGGTGGTGATGGAAATCCGCGAGATCAAGGACATTCTGCCCCAGTTTGGCGTCACCCCGGCACAGTATGCCCGCCTCGCTGAGCACCCCACCTACAAGCGCATTCTCGACGCCATCAGCATCGACTGGAACTGCGCCACCAACACCGAGAGCCGCATCAAGATCAGCGCCGCCGCCATCCTTGAGGAGAACCTGCCGGTGCTAGGCGCGCGCATGGGCTCCGACAGCGAGCCGCTGCGGGAGGCGATCGAGGCTGGCAAACTGTTCTCCCGGCTGGCAGGGCTGTCCAGCGATCAGGAGGGACGCGGCGGCAGCGACGGCAAGTTCGTCATTAACATCGACCTCGGGGCCGACGCCAAGTTGCGGTTCGAAAAGGAGACCGGCAGTAAAAAACAAATCGAGGTCCTGCCGGGAATCGACCTCAGGGATGGAGCCAAATGAATCTTCAGGTGGAGCAGGACCTGACCTACGTGGCGCCGCCAACCTGCGCTGCGTTCATGAAGAGCGAAGCCTTTGGCCGCATCCTCATGGGGCCGATCGGCTCGGGCAAGACCACCGCATGTGTGATCGAGCTTTTGCGTCGCTCCATGGAGCAGGCACCGGCAGAGGACGGCACCCGCTACACCCGCTTTGCCGTGGTCCGGCAGACGCTGCGCCAGCTCAAGGATACCGTGCTGCGGGATTGCGACATGTGGCTGCGCATCGGCGATGAGCCCCTAGGGTACTGGAAGGTCAGCGACAACACCTACTACCTCAAGTTCCACGATGTTTATTCCGAATGGATCTTCATCCCGTTCGAGGAGGAGGCCGACCAGGCCAGACTTCTTAGTATGCAGCTCACAGGGGCATTCATCTCCGAGTGCATCGAGATGGACATCAATACGTTGGGGCCGATCTCCGGGCGCATGCCGCGCTACCCTTCCGGAAAGCTCGGCTCGCCAACCTGGTTCGGCATTGTTGCCGACACCAATTTCCCGATCGAACTGTCTCCCTGGCACAAGTTCGTGGAGAACCCGTCACCCAACTGGCAGGTGTTCAGACAGCCATCCGGGCTTGCGCCCAATGCCGAGAACCTCAATTGGGTGGGACAGACAGAGTTCAGCAAGAAGCTCCCGGTCGATGATCCCGAACGCATCAAGATGGGGCGCAACTATTATACCAGGTTGGTTGACAGTGCGGTGTCCGGTCGTGGTGAGCAGGACCCCTGGGTTCGCCGCTACGTATTGGCCGAATACGGGGCCGACGCCAGCGGACAAGGCGTGTTTCAGAATACTTTCCAGTACAATTTCCACACCGTTCCCGACACCGAGGTCATTCCAGCCTACCCGATCATCGTTGGGCAGGACTTCGGGCGCAACCCTTGGAGCCTGATCTGCCAGGTTGATCACATGGGTCGCCTGCTGGTGCACGAAGAGGTGCCTGCCGAGAATATCGGGCTGGAGAAGCAGGTGAATCAGAACCTGAAACCGCGACTGTTCTCGGGGCGCTATCTCGGCCACCGCATTGCTGTGGTTGGCGACCCGGCCGGGGTGGCAAAGGGGACGATTGCTGAGGAGAGCTGCTTCGACGCACTCAAGCGCCTGGGGTTGCCGTGCTTTCCCGCGCCCAGCAATCTGATCGAGCCGCGGCTGCGCGCGGTTGAGGCGTTGCTCGGGCGGCAGACCAACGGCGGCCCGACGCTGATGATCAGTCGCAAGGGCGCGCCATTCCTGTGCCGAGCGATGAACGGCGGCTACCGCTTCACCAAGAGCGAGAACGGATCTCTGCGCACCACTCCGGAAAAGGACGAGGCATCCCATATCAGCGACGCATTGCAATATGTTTGCATGATTGTGCACGGCGGCCTGACCGACGACATCGCGCGACGGCTGGCGCCACGGACGCAGCGCCCGAAGGTGCGGATGACTGCGGCCGCGTGGGCATAGGAGGACAACATGACCCTTGGACTTGCCTTCTGGATCTTGATGCTGCTCTGGCTCGTGTTTGGATTGTGGGTGACGTGGCCAAATCACTACATGGTCGGCGGCAATTTGCTGTTATTCATCTTGTTGCTGCTGCTCGGCTGGAAGGTGTTTGGTGCGCCCATCCATGGCTAAGACTTCCATGGCTAAGACTTGGCCAACGACGTTGGTGCTTGTTCTCCTTGCCGTGGCGTTTGCGGTGGCCGTAACGTGGGTCACTGACCGGATATGGCCGGCACTGCCGCAATAAAGGAAATACGCAGGATACTCCTGCGGCTTCTACTCTATCGGTACATTCAACTGGTGATGAAGGCCCAGACCGAAAGCCCCCGGGACAAATGAAAGACTGGATCAAACCCGCGGTTATCATCTTCGTGCTGGTGACGGTTACCATCAACATGCTGGCGCTGGGCTACATCGCCATGCGTGCGCAGCGAGATGCCGACGAGCAACAGGTGGAGTGCCACCAGCTGGAAGACCTGATCAAGCTCCTCAACGAGCGGATGCCGCCGAGGTGATCATGGGCAACACGATCGAGGAAGGCGGGACCACGGCACGCACGCTGATATCCTCGTTGGCTACGACGCCGATGATATTGGCGCTGGTGGTCTTCAATATCTTCTACATCGGCTTCTCGACCTGGATGCAGATCAAGCAGGGCGAGCGGTTCACCGAGAACCAGCAAATCTGGGAGCGCATGGTAGAGAAGCAGATGGCGTTCTGCCTGGAGAAGAGGTCATGACCGGCACCGACGGCGGCGTCTGTTGTTGGCCTGCTCTTTTGGTGTTGACCACTTTACGTTGCCGGGTTTGTAGTTGCCGCTGTTGTTGATACGATCGATGGAGTGTCCGGGTGGGCGCTCCCCAACATCTGCGAGGAAGTTTTCAAAGCTATGCCGCCACCGTTTACAAACTCTGATACCGCGACCGCCATATCGCTCGTAGGCGATATTGTTTGGATCGTAGCAGCGTTGGAGCATGCCTTGCCAAGTAACCCAGAGCGGTTGCCGTTTCCTTCCCTTGGTATATCCGTGCGTATGGTAGCCTCTCTTGCAGCCGCAAGAACGGTAGCTACCCCAATTGAGGTCGCCAACGGTGATGATGCAGGTGTTTCCGCAGTCGCACTTGCAGAGCCACCCTATGCTTCCAGAAGAATTTCTTTTGGCGGTTGGCCGGATCGCAACCAGCAGGCCAAAGCGCTGATTTGTGATATCAATGGCGTTGGGCATCGCAACCGCTCCATCGGTTCGAGGTCAAGTGGCGGGCTCGGTGTTTGGGCACCGACCCGCCGCGCATCATAGCATAGGCCAGAAATGGGCGCACTCGAAGAGGGGGGGAAAGCGGTAGGCGGCGTCATCGACGCGATGCGGTCGCAGCCTTTAGCGATTGCACTTGTGTTGATGAACCTCGGACTTCTGGTGTACCTGTATTATTACACCAGTCGGATCACGTCCCGTACCGAGATGACGGCGCAGGCCCTGTTCGACGCCAATAATAAGCTCTTCGCGCAATTTGGCAGCATCATCAAAGACACTAACATTTTGGCCGAAAAAACAATTCACTGTATCCTGCCTTCCGACGCGCTTCAGTTGCTTCAGGCTCCGCGCTCATACGTTCCCCCACCCCCCGCCGCTCCCGAGCGCCCCGCCGCTCCGGAGCGTCCGCAGGCGCCACGCGGCGATCTGAAGCTGGACCAGCCGAAGCCTGCGCCGACAACCGACCCACCGAAGCCGATCAATTTCGGAGAACTGCCGATCCCAATTGGACCTCCAAACGAATGAAGAAAATGCTTGCCACGATTGACGCTCCGCATTTCTACTGCGGGATAGTTTTGCAGGACGACCGCGTGGTCAAGGCTGCGGACATCGTGAAATACATGCGGGGATGGCCGCGCGCGCGGGTGCGCGACTACTGCTCCGGCAAAGGTTGGAAAGTATCAGTCGTCTGGGAAATGGATCGTTAGGAGGAGCCCATGCGCTTTGTCATTTCGTCCGGCCACGGGAAATATATTCGCGGCGCCAGCGGCTACCTCGATGAGGTCAACGAGGCGCGCAGGGTGGTGGAGCGGGTTGCCGACGATCTGCGCTCGGCCAAGGTCGAATGCGTCGTTTTCCACGACAACGTGTCCACATCGCAGAACGAGAACCTCAACCGCATCGTAAATTTTCACAACTCGCAGAAGCGCGACTACGACATCAGCGTGCATTTCAACGCCTACAACACCACAAGCAAGCCGATGGGCACCGAGTGCCTTTACGTCAGCCAGCAGGAGCTGGCCAAGAAGGTATCGCGGGCCGTCGCTGACGCCGGGGATTTTATTGATCGCGGTCCTAAAAAACGCACCGACCTGGCCTTCCTCAATGGCACCCAAAAGCCGGCCATTCTGATCGAGACCTGCTTCGTGGATAGCAAGGCGGACTCGGACCTGTACAATAAGTATTTCGCTGACATCTGCCGATCCATCGCCTCGGCCGTCTCTGGCCAGACGATCGGGGCCGCCCCGCCGGAAGGACCACCGCCGCAGCCGCCGGAGGTGGGGGCGCCACAGCCGCCGGATTACACCGTGGAAAAGCTGCCGACGATCAAGAAGGGAGACAACGGCAGTGATGTTGTCTACCTGCAAAAGATACTGGACGTGGTAAAGGCCGACGGCGACTTCGGCTCGATCACCGACACCTGGGTGCGCGCCTTTCAGGCGGCGTGCGGATTGAAGGCTGACGGCATTGTCGGCCCGATCACCTGGGGCGAGGTCGGTGCCTTGGAAGCCCGCAAGGCTGACGGCGAGCTTCCGCTGCCGAAGGCGCTTGCCGATCAGATTGCCACGATGGCCAAGACCAGCGAGATGTTCGACTACTCCTGGCCGGAGCGCGGCGTTGCTCCCGAAGGGTACATTTCCGGCATGTGCCTAGCTTTTGCCCATGCCGTGCGGCGCGACGACGATGCCGTGGAGGTCATGAGCAGGGCAGCAGGCAATGCGGACAAGGACGCGCTGGCGTTCTATGCCGCGGAGTTCAAGAAACTCGGCATGAGCAACAAGACACCGGGTGTTGATACGCTTCGCCATCTCTTCGTATTGCAGACGGGGCTGGGGCCGCGCGAGTCAAGCGGCCGCTACTTCGAGGGCCGCGACATGAGCGCGAGCAATGTAGAGAGCGACACGGCTGAAGCGGGGTTAACGCAAACTAGCTGGAACATCAGGAACGCCAACTCCACGATTGGGCCATTGCTCAACGAGTTCTGGGCAAACCCGAACGGTTTCCTATCAGAGTTCAAAATCGGTCTTTCGCCGACGGCGAACAATCTGAACTCGTATGGTTCTGGCGATGGGATCAAGTATCAATGGCTCAGCAGGTTCTGCCCATTGTTTCACATCATGGTCACCGGAGTGGGGCTCAGAACTCTGAAGGACCACTGGGGGCCAATTATCAGGAAAGAGGTAACGCTGAAAAAGGAGATGGATGACTTGTTGAAGGCCGTGCAGGATCTAGTCGTTGGCATAGCATAAATTGGGCCGCCGCCATGGCATCCCGAGGTGCTCGGCCAGCATGTCGTTCGCTCTCCTGCGATACTCCGGAACCATAAGGTATCCCTGCCCCGTCACCGTCACGATCACCCTGTGTCCGTCGAAGTAAGCCTTGAGCCTTTGCCGCAGCGCCCACAGCACGACACTCACCACCTCCGCAGGAACAGGACCCTTCGCCGAAGGCGCGGGTCCCCTCGCCGCGCGCTGCGCCTCCAAGGTTGAATGCAGAAAGTCGCGGGTCACTTCCCGACGGCGAAGGAACTGCAGCAGCACCGCACTCTGCATCCGCGACACCGCAAAACAATAGCCGATGTGCAAGATCAGCGTATCATCATGGAACTGCCCCATGAAAGCCGGAAGGCGCTCCTCACGCCCGGTCAACGGCGGCCAGTCGTCCTTCGGCACCGCAAGCAAATTGCCCGCTTGCACCGCCTCTCCCAACAATTCACGTACTTCTTCCGACGGGATTTGCAGGCCACGAGCAATCGCGCGTACCGGGATGCCCTCGTCCGCCAATCGCACCAGCACGCTGTTCAATTGCATGCGGCTCTCTTGAAAGACGCGCGCTTGGAAAGACGCGCGTGAACGCGCTTTCGTCCGGCCCCAGATGGCAGGGATGGTTCCAGGGGGGCCAGGAGTGTTTCCCTGCCATACGCGGCTGTCGGGGGGGGGCTGGGAGATGTCACCGCGCAACAGCACAAATAAACTATCGCGCCCCCCTTGACCAGCCTTCCTCATAAGGTGGAGGGTGAAGGCCCCGCCGGGGGCGCAATGATGCGGCGGCTAGCGCCACTCCGGCAGGGCCTTACGCAACGCAACAAACACAACACAACCAGGGGCGAGGGAGATACAATCCCTCGCCCTTTCCATTTACGCGCTTTTGTGGCAGAAGACTAGCTTAATATCTCATTTATTTTTTCTACTATAGAGAGCATAAACAATGAAATTCGACCCTAAGCTGGAAGAGGCCAGGGTACGGGACGGGATGATGCGCTCGAACACGGGCGATCCCTACGGCGCGTTCCGACTCCAAGGCCCCTGCGGCGCACTTCTATATATGATCGCCTGCAACGGCGACGTGCCCGATCAATCCATCGCAAGCTGGGAGCACGTCAGCGTGCGCCGCGAGGGCAAGAACGTCCCGAACTGGGAGGAGATGTGCTTCGTCAAAGACCTGTTCTGGGCACCCGAGGAGCTGGTGGTACAGTACCATCCGCCGCGATCGCAGTACGTGAACAACCACCCCACCGTCCTGCACCTGTGGAGATCGACGCAGGAGAAATTCCCAATGCCGCCCGCGATCCTGGTCGGCGACAAGGACAGAGGCGAGATCACCACCGAGAAACAGGCGCGCGAGCTATGGATCGAGATGAACGACGCGATCGGGGTAAAGCGGCGCGACTATGGGAAAGCCGCTGACAGAGCACGAGGAAAATAGAGGCTGAGGAATGAGCCGTAAGGAAGCCGAGATCCAGCGCCTCGACGCTGAGCACGCTGGCGATCAGCAACGTCTTCTCGACATGAAAGCAGTGCTGCAAGATTGTCTGACCGCCATGGAGGAGCGCTGGGGCGCGGTAGGTTCCCCGCCGCATCTACTCGACCAGATCCGAGCAGTTCTCGGCTCCCCGCCCCCCCGCCTGCGCGGAGGGCAAGCTTCAGAGGGCAAGCACCATGATCACGCAACGCCGTAATTTCCTGGTCAGCCTGTTCTCCGGAATTGTCGCTGCGCCCGCGATCGTGCGCGCCTCCTCCCTCATGCCAATCCGCCCTTCGAGACGCGCCTTCGGCGCTCCTCAGGATAAACTCCTTCGTGCGGTTCCGCGCTGCGAGATTTGCTTCGGACCCTATGGGATGTGCAAGAGCACAGGCGGCCCGCTCAGCTACACCTGCGCGCCAGTATGGCCAGGTGAATGGCCGGCCGGCCTGAGCCCAGAAGACTATATTTCTGTGGGGCAAGTCCGCCCCCGCCTCCGCTGGGGGCAGGCCCTGCGCGGAGCGCAAGCGTAATCAGGCAGGCGGGGGAAGCGCCTGTTGATCGGCTGGTGCCGTCCCTTCAGGAGCCGGAGGCGGCACCGGGACTTCGTCACAATTCAAAATCTCGACCGCGCCACCCTCGGCCCCCGCATCCACCGTCGCCTGTATCGCATGCTCCCGACTGTCAGCATCAACAGTCGCCTCCGTGACCGGGCTGATAGAACGGGACTTCACGACAAAAGATGCCATCTCACTCTCCTCGGTTGGCATCCCCCGCCCCTCCGCCTGCGCGGATGGCAAGCTGCGCGGAGGACAGGCCCACACTACCATACTTTCAACCGATGCTGGGAGGGGTCGGCGGCAATGGCATCCAATGCGTCGCGTCTTCCGGCAGAACAACATGCGCCCTGGCAGGATCAGAACTTGTCCACCAACCCGCTACTTCGCCTCGGTAGAAAGGCGAGTAGAAATTGCCCCAAAACGCAATGAAATGATGCTTACCCTTTTCCAGAACGAGAATAGACCGCCCGTCCTTCGGTGCTGTCCCGATCGGAAACCAAGTCATTCGCCAATACTAGGGAACTTGGCCTTCACCTTCGCCCTCACCTTGGCCGCGACCGGCTTTCCAGCAGAGCGCGCCAGCGCGTTCCGCGCATGAGAAGCATCCGGGATCGGATAGCTCCCGCTCCCCTTCCCCGACTTCCCCTCACCCTTTCCAGGCAACGCAAAATCACTGCTCGGCAACCGCTTCCTCGCAGCCATCTTCAACTTCGCCATCTCTCATTCCCTTCATCCTAACCGTCACACCGTCACACCCCGAACAAATCAGGTACACAGCCGGCCATAGCCTTCTCCTAAATCGCCCACCGCGACTGGTTTATTATTGGTTTATTTTGCTCCTCACCACGGCGTCCCGTCCGCCTGGTACAAATCCTCGGTACGACGCCCGGGATGGTAACAATGCCGCTCCTGATATACCGTCCCATCCTCCCGCGTCGCCGTTCTCCACTCGGACCAATCCCCTTCCCGCACACTCTTCACAGGAATAGGCTTGTCCGCACTCACCCCCAACCGCTCCAGCTCCGCCCGCATCTCCGCCTTGCTCCGCTCCGGAACCTCCGGTCGCTCCCGCGCCGCAAGATCGCGCGTATATGCCTCCGAAGCATACCGCTGCATCCGGTCCTTCTTCATCTGCTTGCGAACATGCTCCCTGTCCCATCTCATAACACCACGCCTCCAACTCCTAACTCGATCTCGCCACTTGTTGCTCATTCGAGACGCGCCCCCGGCGCTCCTCATGATGAGGATGAAAGCATCCACCCCCATGATATCATGTCAATAGCAGAATGCCCCATAATCCTTGACTTCCGTAAAAAAATCTGCGCTTAATTTTCCCGCCTGCTCCTCGCCTACGCGCGCGCGGCAGCAAACACCGCCAGCACAACAAATCAGGAACAGGCAACACTAAAGCAAAAAAGGGTGCACCTCACGTGCACCCTTTTTCGTACCCCATCCGTCCATAATCGTTCCCCCCTCCTTCGAGGGGGCAAGCCTCTTCCCCCTCACCTGATGTTCCACGTGAAACATCCACCAACCGCATCGGTTGTACCATGCTCGCCCAGGTTGAAAGGGGAAAAAGGGGTCATACGTGCAATGAGGGTACGTATATAGCGCAGCAGGGGGTACCCCCTGGCCATGGTGGGGGGAGGGTGGCCCACCCCAGGGTGCCCTGCCCCTCCCCCGCGGCAGGGGTGGGGATGGAGCCGTGCTTGACTAGCACGTAGCGTGATGTAGAAAGATGAGTGGTAGCAATGGCTTGCGAGATTAGGAATGAACGGGGTAACGCTTGAGGGTAACAGCACTGCCAAAGTATGAGCGTCGATGGCCAAGCGGTACCAGCCCCGCGAGCTTGGCCGGGGCACCAGTGGCCAACCACGAGCTTGACCACGAAATAGCGGGTTGCGACAAAACCCACCTTTCCTGCTTCCTGTGCGGGCTGCGATGGCGGCGTTACTGACCAAGATGCGAGAGTGTCGTTCGCGATCGGTTCCGCGATCGAACAACCCGTTGGTGCTGGCGATTGCGAGGGTTTTGCCGGCGGACTTGGATGAGATCACGAGCGCGACGCTGGCTGATCTGATGGGGGTACGGGCGAGTGCTATAGGGACGCGAGCGAAGCTTGCGAGGGCGATGTTAGAGTTGGGGTGGCTTCCATTTCGGCAGCGGCGGTCGAGCGGGCACTGGCGCGGGCAGGAGCTGCGTGGGTTTACGCGGATTGTGAGGAGCCCGAGGACGGGGGCGCGGTCCTGAAGCTATCAGGGCTAGTGTTATCCACAGCCGTAGTGAGTGACATCACGGGAACGTGATCTATTGTCACGCCCTTGTGAACAATAGTTGATGGTAAGCCTTGCAATGTCTGCGCTTTCCGCATACTGTGTGGCTTCGTTGTTAGCTTGCCCTCGTGAAGACGGGGGCTGTTGTTTGAAAATTCGGGCGCCCTGGACAGCCCCTCCACCCGGCCCCAGGCATTACCCGCAGCCCGATACATAGTCCCACCAAGTGGAGCGCTGGCGCGCCGAATGTGGAGGGGACGTAAAGAATACGGAGAAACGAGCGAGGCGGCCGGAGCGGCCGTCTTTCCCGTCTCTTGACGGCCGACTGCATGGCGCGGTCGGAATAGAAGGAAAATGGACGAATGACGAAGTTAGAGCAGCGAACGGCGCAAGGGTTGCGCGCATTTCGGAAGAACGAAGGCTTTACCCTCACTTGGGAGCAATATGAGGCGCTGGTCGATCAGATGGCTCTCATGTGCTGCGATATGACGGGCATTGCCATTGATTATGCGGCGTTTTGCGACGCATGTGGGCGAGGCGAGGCCTGCCCTCGGACTTGATCCGCGGGATTGAGGGACTAGCGCAAGGGCCGTGGCGAGCCCTTGTTCCCGTCTCTTGACGGCCTGCCCCCGTGGAGACGGGGGAGCGGCGGTCGCATGGCGCGATCGGAGCAATAGGAAAGGCAATCAACATGAGAATGAGCGGACCTCATAGTGAGGAGCGGCGAAGCCGCGTCTCGAACTACCGGATGACTACGCGAGTGTGGTCCGAGGTTATGAGCGAGCGCACCGCGGCCGCGATCGATGCGGCGCTGGCTCTAGAGTGGAATGACCCCGTTTGGGACACGGTGCTCGAGGCGGCATGGCTTGAGCATGATCGAAGCGTCGTGCTGATGACGGGGGGCTTCGATGACTGACATCGCAAGAGCCTATGCAATGGGGCGCAACGCGGCGCACCGTGGTGGGGTGATTAGTGAGCCTCGGTTCGATCGTGCGGGTAACGTCACCGAGGAAGCGCAATGGCTGGCCATCGCCTTTTGGAACGGCGTTCATGACCTCAAAGCGGAAGATCGGTTGAACCGGGAGGAATGGTGATGACCGAGCAACAGCTTGATGCCTATCGGCTCATGTACAAGGCGCTTGGGCGCGCCTTGGATGAGATCCACAATCCGGGATTTGGTCGCGTTTGTGGGCTGGACATTGTGAGCCACATTGAAGCGATCCGCAAAGAAGCGGCGCGTGTGGCACCGGAAGAATGGTGAGAGACAAGCGGAGCGGCCGTGGCGGGCCGTTCTTCCCGTCTCTCGACGAGTGGCAGACGGGGAGCGGCCGCATGGCGCGGTCGGAGCAAAGGAAAGGCAATCCAATGGAGCTTATCATCGCGGCCGGCCTCTTTGGCGCGGCCTTTGTGTTCTTCGTTGCAGCTGTGATGGACGCGTGGAAATGAGCCAGCAAACATTCCCCGGCATGGGGAAGCCCGACGTGGGCGGCATGCTGCAACGGCGCATGAACGCGCGCTTGCAACCTGGGGCAGCTCAAAAGGCGTGCGACGATGGCCTGTTCAGCGAAGCAGCGCGCGGCGTTGTGCAGGTCGATCTAAAGGAAAGGACAGACATGAAACCGCGCTACCGTTTCAGCCTTGTTTGTCCGCAGTGCAAGCGGACAAGCGAGACGACATGCGAGTGGAGCGACTTGCACGCAAACGAAAGAGGTGAGCCGGTGCCAAGCGTGAATTGCGGCGACTGCCTGATGGAACGTGTTGAGGTTGTGGGGATGAAAGTAACCAGGGTGGAGGTGATGCCGTGAAAATGAACTTTCACAGCGATAACGGCGCGGCTTGTTGGCGGTGCTCTGGCACAATCTACACCTACACCGTGGATGACACCGTAACCTACGTTGACGCACGCTGTGTCAGCTGCGGCGCGGATAACATGTTTTACCCGCGATCGGCGGTTGACACACCGCAACATGTGTCATGGGCGCACCGCGACACCTACTCGACACAGCGCAGATGCGTGGGGAAGGCGTGAAAGAGTTCAACGCTGCGGCCACATCGATACAGACCCAACTCATGAAAGCGCATAGCTAGACCAGCCCATAGCGCTCTAAAGCGAGCGCTATGTTCGGGCCTAGCCCGCCTGCCCCCGTGGAGACGGGGGGCGGCCGCATGGCGCGGTCGTTCCACAATGAAGGAAAGCACAAACACATGACGACTAAATCACAAACGGTTGCAGCGGATGTTTACGCGCTGCTACGGGCGCGAGCACCGCTGACTTGGATAGTGACGCGCGAGGAAACCCGCGCGGAAATGTACATCGCGGAAGCCGCAATGGCCGCGAATTACGTCCCCATGACTTGGGACATCGCGGCCGGCGTGCGCGAGCTTGGCGGCAAGCCAGTCAACGGGTTCAGCCCTGATCCCGTAGAGACTATGCGCGCAATCGGCGCGCGGGCAGAAGCCGGGACGGCAGGACGCGGACTGTTCTTCCTTCGCGACCTGCCATCGTGGCTTGAGGGTCAGGCGGGAGCGATGACGCTGCGGGCGCTGCGCAACCTCGCGCAGCAATTGCCGCGACCAACGGCCAGCCCGCAAGCCGTTGTCGTCATCTCGCCCAATGGCAATGTCCCCCCCGAGCTGTCATCGCTGGCAACAGTCATAGAGTGGCCGTTGCCCGATAGAGATGAAATCGCCGCACTGCTAGACGCGTCTCTTGAGGTTGCTGGCGACAAGGTCGAAGCGTGCACCAATGGCACACGCGACCTCGCAATAGACGCGGCAATCGGGCTCACGGGCGACGAGGCACAATCGTGTTTCAATTGCAGCCTAGTCCAACATAAGAAGGTGGACGCGGTTGCAATCGCACAAGAGAAAAAGCGCACGATTGCTTCAGGTGGCTTGCTTGAGTGGTTCGATCCCCTTAAAGGCGGATTGGACGCGGTCGGCGGGCTTGAGAACTTAAAATCGTGGCTTGTTGGCCGTGCCATTGCTTGGACACCGGGAGCACGCGCCTACGGCCTGCCAACTCCGAAAGGCGCGCTGCTAGTCGGCGTTCCCGGTTGTGGAAAGTCGCTCACGGCAAAGGCGATATCAACAGCATGGCAAGTGCCCTTGCTCCGTCTGGACTTGAACTCGCTCAAAGGCAAGTTTGTCGGACAGAGTGAAGGCAATCTGCGCAAGGTCATAAGCATCATAAATGCACTTGGAAGGTGCGTGGTATGGCTTGACGAAATAGAGAAAGCGCTGGCCGGCGCAACGCAAGGCGCGGCCGACGGCGGTGTGAGCAGCGACGCGCTAGGAACAATCCTGTCATGGATGCAGGAGCGGAGCGGCGAAGCATTCGTCATTGCGACGGCGAATGATGTTTCAGCATTGCCGCCCGAGCTGTTGCGCAAAGGCAGATTTGACGAAGTGTGGTTTGTCGATTTGCCCACTGCAACCGAGCGCGCTGGCGTGCTCACGGCAGCACTGCGATCACACGGCCGCACGGCGGATGCTAATGAAGTTGCAAAGATTGTACCCGCAACGGAAGGCTTCACGGGCGCGGAGATTGCGGCAATCGTCCCCGACGCATTATTCGCAGCGTTCGCGGATGGTGCCCGCGAGGTAATCGCGGCCGACTTGCTGGCCGCAGCAGCAACCGTCGTGCCGCTGGCCAAGACCGCAGCGGAGAAAATCGCGGCGTTGCGAACATGGGCTGCGGGGCGAGCACGGCCGGCATCCAAGCCGGAAGCGACCGCATCAAAAGCCGCGGGCTTGCGAGCGATCGATATCTAGGCAAGACGCAAGCCCCGTAGCGGGGGCTTGTTGCGTGCCTAGCACGGCGACCGCATGGCGCGGTCGACCTGCCCCCGCGTAGGCGGGGGTTCACCAAGAGAAAGGACTAAAGCTATGCTTAATCCCACGACACTGCGGCCAGGATTGCTGGTCAACGTCAATACCAGCATTCGCGGCAATGTCCGCTATACAAAGCAGACAATCGAAGCCGAGCACATCGTTGAAACCGGTGCAGCAAAGGCGAGCTGGAATACCGAAAAAACGGTGACAGATCCGGGCGAGCACAAGCGCGCCACGGAAGTGCGCGGCAAATGCCGATCGCTTATCAGCGCGTGTTGCGCGAACAGCGCGTTCGGCTTGCTTTGTCCCGACAACCGGGCGGACGACCTCGACAAGGCGACACGCGAGGCAGAAGCACTCGTGACCGCGTTCAACGCGACCGCCGAAGTGACGCGAGTGCAATTCTACATCATGGCCGGACGCGTTGCGGCCGACGACGTGGAAGCCGCACGCAAGATCAGTGGCGAATTGCGCGACTTGTTGGACGACATGCAACAAGGCGTGCAGAACCTCGACGCGGAAGCAATCCGCGAGGCAGCCAACAAGGCGCGCAGCGTGGGTCAGATACTGACACCCGAGGCGCAAGCCAAGCTGGCAGACGGTATCGCGGCGGCTCGCAGCGCGGCGCGCGTTATCGTCCGGGCGGGCGAGAGTGCCGCAGGCGAGATCGACCGCATGGCGCTTGAGCGCATTGCCAAGGCGAGAACGGCGTTCGATCTTGGCGACGAGGCGGAGGTTGCCGCCCCGGTTGCGGCCGGCCGATCGATCGACTTCGAAAGCGGGGACGGGCCTAGCTTTGCAGCCATGGTGCGGCCGCAGATGACGTTTGAACTATGACTGACAAAGAATGGAAAGCGGCAATTGCGGAAATTGAAAGCTTACGCTTTCAATTGGTCAACAACATCATGCCGCTAACAGAACGTGAAGACTTGCGACGCAAGCTTACAGTTAGTTTATGCAGGCTTGCAAGGCGGGACATGCCTTAACCTAATGCAGCGGGGGACGCACCTATAGGGTGCGTCTCACGCCGCTGCACTAGCAGCAACCGGCCATGGCGGCCGACCAACAGAGAAAGGACCAAAGCAAATGCCGTGCGACACGAGATTAAAACCAAAACAGACTATCAGCGAGCGCGCTGCTGAAATACGCAAAGCCGTTCTGAATATCGACCGCTTGTTGCTGCGGCGCGCGGTGCGCCCCGTAGTAGATCGCGTCACGGGCGCAATCGCGTTCGCTGGCATCCCCGAGGACGTGCGCGACGGGCTTACGGATGCCTGCATTTTCCGCCGCATACTTGCGACAGGTAGCGCACTCGCTCGTGCAGAGATCACCCGCGCCGAACAGATGGCAGGGCGCGGCGTGAACAAGCAAGCGGTAGCGACCGGTGTGCACTCTCACGATGGCGGAAGGAGCTGGCACCAATGGCCACTGAAACAGTGAGCTTCAGACGCATTACCAGCACCTATGGCGTAACCGTGGACGGACACGATTACCGCGTCACCTGCGATAGGTGGGGCGGTACTCCATGGAACCCGGAAAAGTGTGAGAGATGGACAGTTATTGTCTCGAATAACGACCGCTGTTGCGATCCTGACAAACCCACATTCAAGCGTGTGGTAACTGCCGTCAAAGCAGCGCTCCAGGAAAGGAACAACTAATGCGACAACGCGAATATACCCGCCTTGTGCGGCATCTGGTCTCCGCAAGTGCAGAGCTTTTCCAAGACCATGATTTAGGCTTCCCGCAAACCCGTGACGAGTACATGCGCGCAATGTGGCAAGAAGACACGGAAATGAAACACTGGAAAGCTACTCGCGAAGATTACACCGACGCACTGCGCGAGGCCTATGACATCGTCAAGGTCTACAGCATCATTAAAGAGAACCGCCGTTAATGCAGCGGGGGACGCTCCTATAGGGAGCGTCTCACGCCGCTGTATTAGCAGCGACCCGGCCATGGCAGCCGGCTAACATGAAAGGAAAATCCATATGGCCAAGCCGTTCGCTCCCCCGCGTTACATCGCTCGCCTGTGCAACAACGCAGGCGAGCTGGACTTTGTATCGGCTGACAGCATTCGCACTCTCGCGCGCCATCTTGGCAAGCGATTGATTGCGCAAGAATGGCTGCTAGCCGACGGCGACACAATCCACATTGAACGAAGAGAGCAACAAGAGCAACCGCAAGGCGTGTGCATTGCCGTTGCAATGGGCGGTTCCCATTGCGTGGGGCGGTGCCAAGACCCGCGCGATTGTAGCGCACGACCGCGGACGTGTACCAAGCAGGAGCCCAACCATGGCTGACCATCCAATCTTGGAGTGCGAGGAGACCGCCAAGCACATCATCGCGCGCGGCGGAACGATCTATCAAAAGTGGAGTTGCGGGGGCTGCGGCTCCCGCATTACCGCCAACAAGCCCAACGTGTTCACAATCAAGGGGCATTGCGAGGATTGTGGGCATGTCACCGACTTGATCGCGGCGGGCTGCAATTACCTCGCTGTCATCCCGGTTGGCCGAGCCCCTGGCCAGGGAACGTGTGCCAATCCCCGGATCAAGTCCGAGGAGGAGCCCAGGCAATGAGGACCATAAAAGCCAGGAGGAGAACCCTCACCATTAAGGGCCTGCGTCACCCGTCCGGGCCGGTGACGAGGCCAAACCCGGCGGGCAACCGCCGGGAGCGCCGCGCCGCAAAGGCGTGTGCCAAGCAGGAGCCCAAGCCATGAGCCCGAAAGTATACCAACACCTGCAAGTAGACCTCGGGCTGACCCAGCGTGCGATGGCGCGCATGCTGGACGTGGCCGAGCGCACCGTGTTCGAGTGGAAAAAGGACGGCGTACAGGGCGGCCCAGCAGGGCTATTGCTCGCGTTGCTCGCCCGCGGCAAGATCACGCCGCAGGATTTGTGGGACTTGCGCCTGGAATACGAGCGATCGGTAGAAGCGCAGCCCGGACATCCACCGTGAGCATCTCTGGCCTGTTCTTTATCCTTTCCTTCAGGCTCAGGTGCCCGGCGGCTAGGGGGCGGGGGGCGCCATCCCCTCGCCCCCGCATTTCATGTCATAAGGATTGCCAGATAGGCGAGCCCGCGCGCTGTTATGCGGCACAGATATCCACTCTTGCCGGATGGCGTCGGCGCGCGCGCGCCAGTACGCTCGATGAAGCCCGCCGTGCGCAGATCGGAGCAACGTTGACCATCGCAAGCATGTGGCGGAAAACCTGCCCGCCGGTATGCGTCAACATCAAGCAATGCAGAGCCGTCCCGGTAGGATCGCAATATCAGCTTCGCCTGTTTTGTTATATCGATACTTTCTGCTGCTTCATGCGACGTGGCAGGATCGCTAGCGCGTGCGTGAGCATATGAGAACAGGTCCGGGTCAGTCATTGTTGCTCAGCTCTCGTGATCTACGATCGTAATCTACGATGTCGTGATCCACGATGCGAACGCGCGTGTATTTGGCGATTGTTGAATGGCGCCCATCCGACATTGTTATTCGCAGCTTCTTGTTTTCCAGCCCCTCCTTGATCATCTCGGGATTGGCGTTGACTTGGCACACCTCAATCCAGCGCTCAGATCCGTATTGAACCGCCTCGATCGAATAGCGCGCCATCACTAATGCTCCATCTTCGAACTGGGCATTTGCTCCTGTTCAACCAACGGCACCGGGAATGCTGCCTTCACTTCTTCCGGGTTGAAGGTCACCACCAATGAAGGAGGCGCACCTCTTTGTTTTAAAAATTTCCACAGAAATTTGGCAGTGCGACGAGATAAACGCGGACTCGGACTGACCACCTGAACGATATACTCCGCATTGTCCCGAGAAAAAAATTCCGGCGGCACCGCCCACCACCGCGTCTGATCCCCCTCTACCTCCACGCGACAGTGAATGGTACCAGCAGCAAGAGCGCAGTAAGCCTCAAACATCGCGAATGGTAAAAGTCGCGCCAGGTCGTCCATCATCCTACCCGCATCTCGCATTTCCAACTGAGCTTGCCGTAGGCCCGCTGGAACACCGCGACCTGAATGCGCGCAGCCTCCCGGCACTGCTCCTGCGATTGGTACTGACCACTTTCGAAAGGCGGGATTGACCAACCCCAGAGGATCAGAAACCAGATGGCCATGGTTCATGCCTTATTAAACCGTGCTTCAACTTCGGCTCGCCCAATTGCGCGATAAAGTAATTCCTCTACGGCCCGCATTTCTTCATCTGTCAGGTATTGTAAGGCGTGGCCGAAACTATTAGCCAATAGCTGCCGATGCTCACGGCGCTCTTGATCTTCACGCTTCTGTAACTTGGCAATAAGGGCATCTGCTGCCTTGTCCTCGCTGCGTATTCGCTTGCTCATCACCACCTCACTGCTTTTTCCCGTACACGATCTCGCGCCCCTGCTCGAACGGCCCGATTGGCCGGCCGTATTTGGCCGTCATCTCCGCATACGACTGCCCCTCGGGCGGGTGCAACTCCCGCTTGAACCCCGGCCGCGCTCGCTTGAGCCACGGGTACTCGTCGGTGAATGTAGTCCTGCGTTGCCAGTATTCGCCGTCGCTCATTTCTTCCTCCGCATTTTCTCAGCAATGATCTCCGCCTCCGAGGGGCCGTTCATCTTGCGGTGCTCGCGCATGGCGCGATTGTAGAACGCATTGATGCTTTCACGCGGCCTGTGAATATCCCGGGCAACGCGCGAGGGCTCGACAATCAGCGTCTCCCCTCTGCGCTCCGCATAATACCACCACGCCGCCTCTTGCCAGTTGGGATCGTTCCAGCTCATTGGCTTCCTTCTTCGTCGCGTCCCCGGCTGACCTAACGGTCAGCCTCTGAGCTTCACGGATAGAACCTTTCGTTTAATCGCTTAAGCCGCCGCCCACGGGCTGTTTAATTGCCCGGGGCGGCGGAGTCCTGGTGCTGCCTAGAGTATCCAACTGACTGCTGGAGCTTTCTGTTACTTACCTTTCTTCTATTGGCTATAGTGCTTGCTTAGGACACGACCCCCCAACCCCCCGCGGAAATGATCGGATTTAGCTGCCCGCCCTTTCCCGATTTTGTCGAGGGATTGGCGGATCATCCGGTTTCCACAAGGGACCGCGCAATGTGTGGTCGAGCCATTGGCCCAGTCAGCCCACGCGGTTTCGTTGGGGGATCGTCCGAGCCGGCACCTGGCAATCCAGGTGTCCTCATCCGAGGAGGCCCGCACGTGACCGGTCTATAACCGCATCCGGTCGGGGAAACCCCTACCCTACGGAGGCAATTACGCGCCCATTGACACTGCTGTAGGAAACCGCTTTGGATGCTGATGACCAGCGCGCCTACAGCTCGCGTTGGTCTCAGGGCTCACGTTCCGGCAAAAGATCGTGGGCCTTCTGGTGTCCCTGGTCCAGATCCCAGGTTGACGCCTCGCCCGGCGGGCTCCTCCAAGGCCCGACCGGGCTTCTTTTTCTGCCTCCAGGCGAAGCCAGTCAAGGACTTTCCGCAACGCTCCACATCCCTGAGGAAATTCGGGAGGGGACCGATCCAGGTACCCCCTCCCCAGGCTGAAATGATACACTGGATCGACATACCAGCCTGCTAGGCCGCAACGCTCCACACCCTCACGAGCACGCCTTCCGGCGCCTCGCCCCTGGTAACCGTCAATTTACGCAGGAATTGGCGGCTGTCCCCCTGCACCAACTCGATGTTCACCAAGTAGTCCAAGAGGCTCTTTAGGACGTTGTCGATGTCGTGCCGAACCTTCTCCGAAAGGACGACGTGCACTGCATAGGGGCCGGCGATCTTCGGGCAGTTTTTGCGCTGCAACATGACATGCTGATCGGCTCTCCGCGCCCAGGCTTCGTGCTTGGTCTTCTTGGCCAAATCGATCTTGCGGGTCTCGTTCACCGAGGGCGGGCACGGCAGGTGCAGCTCGATCCGGGGCTGGGGTTGGTCCTCGGATGCCTTCTCGGCCCCCCTATCGTCCACGTACACGCCACCGCTCATGAGTACCCCCATGGAAAGACCCTAGTCAGGCGCCGAGGCCCCCGCTGAAAACCCTATCCTTCGCCGCCGTTTGCGCGGCTTTGTCGGGGTTTGCGCCGCCAGCAGGTCGCGCAAGTGGATGGAAATATCCAGCTTGGCGCCCTCTTCGATGATGCGTGCCCAGTGCCGCGAGGTGATTCGGCCCTTGCGCTTCATCTCGCTGGCCGCCTGTTGCTGCACGCCGATCGCGCGGGCGAACGCGCTCACGCCGCCAAAGGCGCGCATGATCGACGACACCGTCCAGGGCAAATCCTTGGGATGGCTGTTTCCCGAGCGCTTCACCAATTTGGCACCATGAGTTATTGTATACGCTTAGATTAGCACAGCGCTCGATGCAGGCAAGCGGCTTTTCCACAACTTCCCACCGGCACAATTTTTTGTGTTGACGCCAACGGGGTGGGGTGTAGATTGCCCCGGCTTGATTTGCGAGCAACCGAGAAGGAGATATCGGAAATGGCTGCCGTTGAAGTGACTATCAGTGGGGTACTTTACGACAAGTTCAACAGGACGACACAGCAGGTTGTCCTCATTGGTGAGGCAACCCTCACTGGCATCGGCGTTGGCGGCGGTCCGATTATCCCGCCGGCTCAACCGCCGGGTGAGCCGGGAATACCGACATTCCCAATTGCGGGTTACCCGGATTTCCCGTATCCAAGCCAGCCGATCTATCGTCCTGGCTATCCAGGCGGATCGCCCCCGCCGTCCTTCCCCCGTCCGCCTGTTACATTGCCACCGGAAGTCACGCCGCCGAACCCGGGTGATCCGCCCACAGCTTTGCCGCCGCCAGCAGGGAGTGCGGGTTGGCCAGTGCAAGGGATCGTGCCGCCGCCCTTTATCATCGTGAACTACCCCGGCGTCGGGCCAATCGTGGTGGCGCCGCCAGCAACGGCCGCAACCACACCGCCGGCTCAGCCACAGCAGTGACGTGGGACGCGGCTGGATGAGCACATCCGGGGAACTGGCGGGGAGGACTGACAGCCTCCCCCGCGCCCCGCAGTGACGAGACCCTGGAAATGATCGATCTCAATCTACCACAGCACAGGCCGGAAGTTATCCCGCACGCGGCCCAGAGCCTGCGTGACATCGAGATCAAGGCGCAGACCCTGGACGGAAAGGATCGCCTGGAATTTTTGCAAGCGACGCACGACGGCTGGTGCGAGCTGTACAACAGTTACGTTGCCAAGTTTCCGCTGGAAGACCCGTCTGATTTTATCTTGATGGTGGTTGGCATTCGCCGCTTGATGGAACGCATCTGAGGAGTCTGCTGTGGAGCCGCAAGAAAGATTGCAACTGATTGCAATGCTGGCCACCGACGATGCATGGGAAGCGGTGATCAAAGTCGGAGAGACCCTGCTTGATCATTACTACCCCAAGCATGTCTTCACGGGCGAGAGCGGGGACTCCGGTCCTCTATACATCGTGGCCCTGCGCGAAGCTTTCGAGGCCCTGCGCGAAGCTTTGGGCGCTGTCGAACGGAGTGGCGCATGAGGAACATGGGCGTGCCACGGCGCGAGCAGCAAAATCATCGGATCGATTGGGCCGCGTTGGCGGTGGTGATCGGTTGCAGCCTAGGGATCATCGCGGGGCTGTGTGTCATTGCGAAGTACATCTGGAGCTTTGGAGGGTGAGATGACGGACAAGCCTACGTTTTTGCAGCGCAAGCTGTCAGCAGTGCCGGCGCCAGGGAACAAATTTGATCCGCGGGTGAGCGAGTTCTTGGCCGACTTTGCCGCTACCGGCGAGGCCGTGCAGAACCAGCGGCGCGAAATCGAGCGGCAGGAGGTCGAGATCGAGAAACTGCACGCGCGCGCCGGCTATGCCGACACCGAGCTGAAGCGTGTGGCGCGCGCGAGAGATCAATTCCAGGCTCAGTATTGCGAGTTGAAAATTGCTCTGGAGGTCGTGATCACGAGTGCCGTTAACGCATGCGAACAGAGCAAGGCGGCAATTCACGCGGCCAAGTCAGCCTGCATCATGGCCGCGGAGAATGCATGCAAGATCTCTGAGGACAGCTGCCAGAGCGTTATCGACCAAGCCAGGGCAACGCTCGCTAGCGTAAAGGCGGAGTTGGTGCGGGCCGGCGTCGAGGCGCCGGGTGAAATCCAGACGCTCACTCCAGAGGAGGAGGAGAGCGCGCGCCAGTTCGGAATGCGGTACGCACCGCGTCCGACGGATTGACTTTCAGGTTATCGGCCCTTGCCCCAAACGACAATCTGGCGAGCAGAATAAAAGGCCCGTCATGCTCTCCCCTGAACAGAAGGCAGTCAGAGCTGGTCGGCTGACTGCGAGCAGGATCGCAGCGTTGATGAATGGCAATGCGGAAGAGATCATGCGGCTGTACTTGGAGATGATTGGCGAGGCGGTCGAGGAAGACTTGAGCAGGGTCTGGCCGGTGCGACTGGGAGAGGCGACCGAGCAGCTGCAACTCGATTGGTTTCAGGAAAAGTACGGCCTTCCCGTCACGCGCCGCGGCGAGGTCGTGGTGCACCCGGTGGTTCAATGGGCCGCTTGTACGCTGGACGCATGGGTAGAGGACGGCGGCGCGGACTATCCCATAGAGTGCAAGCATGTCGGTGGCAGAGAGCCAGTCGAGATTGTGATCGATCGCTACCAGCCTCAGATGCAATGGCAGATGTTCGTCACGCGCGCAAAGGAGCTGGCGCTAAGTATCATCATTGGGGCCTCTGAGCCCGTCGTGGAATACGTCGATCGCAACGACCCTTACATCGCCGAGATGCTTACGCGCGGGACACAATTCATGGAGTTCGTCGCCAGGCGCGAGCCGCCGGTAGTGCTTGATCCGGTGCCGCCGCCGATCGACATGAGCAAGATCTATGACATGGGAGGCTCAAACGAATGGGGGAGTGCGGCAGCAGAATGGATCGCAACCGAGCCGTTTGCGCGCAAAGCATTGGATGCAGCAAAAACCCTCAAGAACCTCGTGCCCAAGGATGCGAAGAAAGTATTTGGACACGGGGTTCGTATAACCAGAGACAGAGCGGGACGCTTGTCCTTGCGTATGGATGATTTGAAATGAAAACTAAGCCAATTTGCTCAACATCAGTCCAACCTTTCCTTCGCTACAGGCCAGAGATAGAGCCGTTTTTGCAATGTTACACTGCGCCGCAAAGGTTGGACCAGTCCAACCTTGATGTCCGTCAGACTGGAGCAACATCATGTGGTCTGAGCGATCTGAAGAAATCAATGAGATAGCGGCCGCGCTTGCCAAGGCGCAGGGTCAGATGGAAAATGCGCCGTTCGATCGCACCAACCCGCATTTCAGGTCAAAGTACGCCTCCCTTGCCAGCGTCGTAAACGCAGGGCGCAAGGCGCTCTCCGAGAACGGCATCGCCGTCAGCCAGTTGATAAACAATGGAAACCTGACCACGCTGATGATGCATGCGTCAGGACAGTGGTTGAGCAGCACGATGTCGCTCCCGGTCACGCCAAGGCCGCAGGAGCTGGGGTCCGCGCTGACCTATTTCAGGCGCTATCACCTGTCCTCGATCATGGGGATAAGCGCCGATGACGATGATGATGCAAACGCGGCCGAGGAGGCGGCGAAGCGGGGCAATGGCCGACGGGCGCCCCCTCCACCAGGCGAGAACGTGATGCACAAGCACCAGCTATCTACCGGCGGTCCATACGATCCAGAAACCGGTGAGGTGAGACAGGAGGAGGTTGACAGCTCCCCCGCACGGCCCTCGCCGGCCCCGCCCGCTCCTGCTCTCGAACAGACAGGAGCGGGCGGTTCCACTCTGAGCGACCCAGCCATAGCGAATATCAGGTTCCTGGCTACGGAAGCCGCCAAGCGCGGCCGGGAGCAACTGAACGTGTACTTCAAGGGATTGCCGCCCGAGGGAAAAAGGATCGTTACCCTGATGCAAGCCGAGCTGGAGAAAATTCTCCCACCAAAGACACCGTGATCAAGTGTCAAGAAAGCCGTTGACTGAGGAGCAGCGCGAGCGGAACCGCAATCGGAACCGCCGGTATTATGCCGCCCACAAGGAGAAAGAGCACGAACGGACCCGCCGGTATTATGCCGCGCACAAGGAGCAAGCGAAGGAGCGGGATCGTCGGTATTATTCCGCGTTGACTGAAGAGCAGATGGAAAGGAGGCGCGAGCTAGCCCGCCGATATTATGCCGCCCACAAGGAGAAAGAGCGCGAACTGAACCGTCGATGGTATGCCGCGCACAAGGAGCAAGTGAAGGAGAGGGCTCGTCGGTATCATGCCGCGCACAGGGATGAATTGCGGGAGACGCGCCGCCAGTGGGGCCTCGCCCATCCGAATTATAATCGCCTGCGCTACACGTTCTTAGCCGAGATCAAAAAATCCGGTCTCTATGACGGGATCGACTCACCCCCGACAATTACCATCCTACGAAAACTTGGCCTGCTCGAAGGCGCGTGGCCGCATTGTTCAACAGAGGAGAAATAAAAATGTCTACCCAGGAGAGCTTTACTACGGGGAAACGTCGGCAGCGCGCCTACCAGCCGAGAACTCCGAGCGAGCTGCTGATAAGCTTGAATAGGCAACATCCAAAGAAGTCGCGCGAGGAGATTGTCGACCTCTTTGCTAATATCCTGCCGTCCTACGAGGAGCCCCAAAGGATCGTCAACAAGGATTGGGCTTCGCTGAACCTCAACCGGCTCACGCATGCAGATCCAACACGGGAAGAAAGACGAGCAAAGGCAAAAACAGAAGCAAAAGCCGACAGTGAAGAGGTGATGACGAAGGTTAAAAAGAACATGACGAGGCTCGTGCTCCTCGAAACGAAAATGCCGAACGGGAAGGCCTATCGCGACTGCACCCGCGAGGATCTTGAGCAGATGGGGGGAGAGATGTCCGCGATGATTGTCACCCTGAAGCCAGGGCAGCGCGTTGGCGACGTGTACAAATCCAACGAAGAACTGCCGCGTTAGGGCCTCGCCATGATCGAGTATCTCCTCATGATAATGGTGTGCTCCAACATTGATGGGGATTGCACCTGGTCCAGGGGGGGCAGTTTCCCAACTGAAGAGCGCTGCATCGCAAACGGGCTGCAAGCACTCCCAGCGCAGTTCAAGTGCGTCGTGATCGAGCATCGCGCCGGGCCGGACCAGCGCATCCCCTTGCCACGACCCCGCCCATTGTGATCTAACAGTATTATGCGCGTGAGAATCACTCAGATTGATGGAAAATTGCCGAACCTGGCTTTAATGAAGCTCGCGCACTATCATCGCGAGCGCGGAGATGAGATCATTTTCACAAAGAGGGTTGACTATGACTCGCGACTGATGGAGCCGTTGCAACGCTATGACCGCGTTTATGGCTCAGCGATCTTTGCGTTCTCAACCAAACGAGTTGCCGAGTTCAAGCATAATTTCCCCGATGCCATTGTAGGCGGGACGTGGAACATAGCCGATAACAGCACAGTCGAGGAACTGATCGGAGAGCATAAAGGCTACGATTACACGATCTATGATAAAGAAGAGTTCACCATCGAGCGCGCGAATTGGGGTAAGCACGAGAAGCGATCTGGTTTTAGAGACTCGATTGGCTTTACGCAGCGAGGCTGTCGGCTCAAATGCGGGTTCTGTGTCGTTCCGAAGAAGGAGGGCAAGAATCGCTCTGTCAACACAATCAATGACATCTGGCGCGGTGAGCCATGGCCGAAGCATCTGCATCTGCTCGACAATGACTTCTTTGGCCAACCACGCGAGCAGTGGCTAACACGCAAAAAAGAGATCGTGGACGGCAGGTTCAAAGTCTGCCTCAACCAGGGCATCAATACCCGGATGATCGACAAGGAGTCGGCCGAAGCAATCAAGGAAATGGGTTATTGGGACGACCGCTTCGCGTATCCGCGTCTCTACACGGCCTGGGACAATATCGGTGATGAGAAACGATTCTTTGACGGCGTAGAGACACTAGAGCGCGCAGGTATCCCTTCGCGCCATCTGCTTGTCTACATGCTGATCGGCTACGATAAGCGGGAAACGTGGGAGCGATTATTCTTCCGGTTCAAGCGAATGGCCGATCGCCACATCATGGTCTACCCAATGGTGTACGGCGACCGCAAACGGACACTCCAGAATGGTGCATTGCAGCGAACAACGATCGAGCGCGGCGAAAAATGCCTTCTTGTCATTGGCGACCCGAGCGACAAGCGCCTGGAGAAGCGGACCCTGGAGCAGTTCCAGCGCTATGTGATCAAGCGGTATTATACGGTCGGCTTCCCGTTCGAAGAGTTCCAATTCGCACAGTGGAAAAAGAGCCAAGACGTGCTCATACGCACTCAGACGCCAACGGATGCTCAATTTTTAATTTGACGACCTCGCACGCATATGATTGTATGCTGATGCCGGCTCACTGTCAGAGACAGAAAAGCCCGGACGGCGTTGCAGCGCTGCCCGGGTCAGAGGTCGGCTTTATCCAAGGAGTAAATCTAGATGACTATGAACCAAGGCGGAAACAAGCAGCAAATCTTTGAAGAGATCATGCTGCACAAGCCGCCACCGCTGAAAATCCAGCACACCAAGGTTCCGACAAACAAGGTCCGCTTCGACACGGAGAACCCCCGACTTAAATACCAAAAGCAACTCTTCCCCGACAAGTCGGACAAGGAGTTGCTGTTCAAGGAACCGGATACAAATTGGCTCTTGAAGGACATCGCAGAGAAGGGTGTTCTTGAAGCAATCTACGTCAAGGCCCTGCCGGATAGTCAGGGATGGGTTGTGGTCGAGGGCAACCGCCGCACAGCCGTGATGCAGGACTTACAAGAAAAGCATCCCGACAATCCCAACTACTCCTATATCCCGGCCAAGGTGTTGCCGGAGCAAACCACGGCCGAGCAGCAAGCGGTTCTCATGGCGTCGTATCATGTCGCCGGAAAGATCAAATGGGATGCCCACGAAAAGGCGGGCCATATCTGGTATATGATCAACGTACTGCGCATCCCAGAAAGCGAACTGGTCAATACTCTGCACATGGGAGCACCATCAATCAAAAAGTCGGCAGAATCGTATGGCCTTCTGGAGCACTTCAAAAGGTGTGACGGCGGCAAGTATGCCAAGGATGCCGAGGGCAAGTGGTCGTTCTTCGCTGAGATGCTCAAGGTCAAGGACTTCTATGAGCGTCACAAGAAGGGTGGTTCGGACTGGGATGACGACTTCTGTCGTTGGGTCGGTGAAAAGCGTATCCCGAAGGCGGAGGATGTGCGGGTTCTGCCGTTGATTTTGGCAAAGAAAAAAGCTCGTGATCTATTCAGTGACGAGGCCGCCGAGGAAGCCTTCGAGAAGGCTCGAAAAGAGGTGGACAAATCCACTCCAAGCCGCAACTCCAAGTTCTACAAGGATTTGGAAAACTTGGTTGTCTCCGGCAAAGCTGCGTCACTTAATGATCTCGACGCCGCTAGCAGCAACGAGGCGGCCCGCGATACCGTCCTTGAGGCGTACTCGGTGCTACTCACCTTCATGGAGAAGTCGGGTGTGCGCGTGCCTGCCACTCCCAGGCGCGTAGCCTAACGCGATCGCGAAGGCCCCGGGGCTCACCCCCGGGGCTTATTCGATCGCGACCTCGACCGGTATATGCACAATGAAAAAACCAGTCCTATGGACCACGGAGGAGATCGCCGCCGTAACCCAGGAGGATGTCATGCGTGCGGGGCTGGAGCTTGCCCGTGAACTCTACAACGTGCTCTATGCCAATCATCCCTTTGTGCAAGGCATCGCCCTTGCGGATGCGCTCTCCATGTGGGTTGCGAGCCACGTTGAAGCGAATGTGACGTCCAGAAAAAAGTTGTTAGATGATCACCGGGAGCTTGTGGAAAAGCTGCTGCCGGACAACATCAAAACCGTGAAGAAACTGAGGCGCAGTTTGCGCCTCTAGCTTCGAGGCTTGTTCTGCTTGACCTCTGATTTGGGCTTGGCCTGCGCTTTCTCACCGCCCTTGTCGCTGTAATCCTGCTTCTGCTTGTCCGTTCGGAACGTATCTGGCGTTTTGAAGAAGTCGCCGGAGTGCGCCAGCACGGCGCCGCCGGCAGCATAGCTTGCGGTCTTTGCGCCCTTGCCCTTGGCGTCCTCACGCGATTCGTATTCGCGAATCATCTTGCCGAAGAGCTTGCGGTCTTCGGCCTCATCGCTATGCACTTGGCCGCCTGCTGCGTATTTCATCTTGTCTCCTTTCTGGCCTGGAAATTTTCCCCCGCCTGCGTAGTAAAGTCGGACCTGCGCTAGATTGAAGTGCTTGCCGCTCGGGCCGACGTAGTCGCCTTGGCCTTTTTTCTGAAATGGCATGGCTCTCATCTAACTCGTCTGGCGGAAATGTACCCGGTCGCACTTAATGTTCCGCCCGAGAATGCCGACTGCCCCGCCAGAAAGACGTTAGTGGCCGCGCTGACATTAACGCGACAAATGCCGGCTTGCATGATTTGCACGGTGCCCTTGGCAAACCCCAGGCTGTATTGTGTCATATTGCCCGTTCCTCCCGCAATCTGCGCAGCGGTAGGTAAAGTTGCGGAGGTGATGGAAACAGCAGCGGCAAGCATTGTCGGGACGGTGTTAGCTGCGCTCGTGAAAACGACAACGCCCGAGACAGACCAGTCGCCCGCAGTAAGAGCCAGTGTCGCGACGTTCGCCGTAACGGCCGTTGTGAGCGCAACGCCGGCCGTGTTGTTGGCGGAGAGCTGCTCGCCCACCACACCCGCAGCCGCGTTGTCTGCCGCAACCGTGCCCTTGAGATTGAGCACGCCGGACATGCTGCCGCCAGCGAGCGGTACAAGCGAAGCGTCGTGCGGAACGAAGACCAGCTTGTCGGTGCCGAGGACTGCCGTGTTGTTCGCATTGGCGGAAACCGCGTTGGGTCCAGTTGGTCCGGTAGCCCCTGCTGGTCCTTGAATGCCGACCGTCCCTGGAGTGCCGGCTGTACCGGTCGGGCCAATAGATCCTGCTGGGCCAGTGGCCCCCGCTGGACCTTGAACGCCTTGAGCGCCTGCGGGGCCGATGGCGCCTTGCGCCCCGGGAGTTCCCTGATCACCCTTACCCCCTTGAGGGCCAGCCGCGCCCTGTAGCCCGGTCGCGCCAGGAGGTCCCGCAGCACCTGGGGCACCTACGTCCCCAGCAACTCCCGCCGGTCCCTGCGGACCTGCGGCACCCGCCAGCCCTTGCGCTCCCGTAGCGCCGTCCGCGCCGGCCGGACCTTGCAAGCCTTGCGGCCCCATAACTCCAGCCGGCCCTTGCGGGCCAACTGGACCTTGCACGTCGCCCAGAAGCACCCAGCCCGATGGGGTGAGCGTGGCGCCAACCCACAAACAAACTTCCTGAGTGACCGTGTAGAGCAGACCCTGGCCGTTCGCCATTTGATTGCCGGCCGGCGGGTTACCCGGTGAATCCCAGTCGGCCGGGACGTACCCAGACGGCGGCAGATCGGCCGGCGTCTTGTTTGTAAAGCTCCCAATAATCGTGACAGTCTGGCCAGCTGGACCAGTGGCACCTGCAGGGCCGGCACCTCCGGCTGGGCCTTGCGCCCCAGGTAACCCTTGCGGCCCCTGGCCTCCAACCGCGCCTTGCGCTCCATCCTGGCCAGCCGGCCCTACCGGTCCAGTAACGCCAACACCGGGAGAGCCTGCGTCGCCCTGTGGGCCTGCGGGGCCGTTGGCACCAGCCACGCCTTGCGGCCCGGTTGCACCCGCTGGGCCGGGAACGCCTTGAGGACCTTCAGGTCCGGCGGGGCCAGCAATGCCTTGGGGTCCTTGGGGGCCTTGAACGCCCTCGCCGCCGGTTGGAGTGCTGGGAAAGGCAGGCCCGGCAGGCCCTTGAGGACGGGAGATAGCAAACCAGTCCAAAATTTGTTGGGCCGGCCCCCCCGGATAGAATTGATCGAACTTGTACGGGTACGTCGCCGGGGCCGTCGTTTTTAGTTCAGGCTTGGGTTTGTCAGCCATCGGCGTCGTTCCTAAATTTCACGGATTAGCTCGCCTAGTCCGATCGAAGATCGCATTGCCACGCTTGGCGATCTCCATTGCCTGCAAATATATCAGATCGATGTTTTGTCGTTTGTCGTCCGCAGACATCTTCGGGTCTTCGTAAATGTTGCGGATCGCCTTGAACTGGGCGCCGAGGGCCTTGTGGATCGGCTCCGCCACTGTCACTGAATTGGCTTCCCGTAATGCCTGAGCTACTGTGGGTTGGCCGTGTTTCTGCATGTAGTCGGCCGTAGTCTTGGTTTTCTTGCGCTCGTCGTAGGTGTCGTAGAAGTCCTGGACGCTCTGCACCGAGGCGCTGGGAAAGCGTGCGACGAACGCCTTGATGCCGGGCATGTCGGCAAGTGTTGGCGTCGGCTCGACCTTCGGCAGCGTGACGCCACTGGCCTGAAGGCTTTTGTCGAGCAAGCTGGTAACGTGCTGTCCCAGACCACCGCTCCACTGCCGGATGTAGTTATCGATGATGGCCGGCGATGCAAACGATCCAGCCCCCGGAATGTTGGAGATAAGATTGCCGATAACCTTGGCCGTTTCACTTGTGTAGGGCGTTGCTTGATACTTCGGTTGCAGACCTTCGAGATATTTCGGTACCAGTGGCCGATCGAGAAACATTGAGCGGTTAGCGAATTGCTCAATCAATGGGGCGGCGGCCTGTGGCAGAAAACCTGGGAACAGCGCCTGACCCACCGATTTATGCAGATCCTTGAAGGCGTGCGGATTGTCGGTAAAGAACGCGTCGAGAACACGCTCGGGGACGGAACCAAATAGCACGCCCAACTCAAATGGCTTCGGGATGCGCCAAATCGTACCGTCGTTGCGTTGCCACTGACCGTTCGGGAGCTGCCGCTTGTAGGCGGTGCCCACCTTGCCGGCATCAGTAGCATTCATGGGAACCCACTTGTCCGTAGGAATTATCCAGAACAAGTCTTTCTGCCACTCCGGCAACTCCTTCCAGCGTGGGTCGTCTTTATTAGCCATCCACAGCAGAACGGAAGGCATCGTGATCGACATACCGACCGTGGCCAGAAACTTGGTTCGATTGTCGCGAAAAGCGCGCGCGGCGCGATCGACGCCTTCTACCTGCGCATTGAAGAATGGAATAATTGAGTTAATTGCCTGGGTCTTCGCACCGAGACGCGCAAAGTCGAGCGTTCCTTCGCGTGATTGGAACGCCGCCTCCGTTGGAGATGCGCCAGCTTCGATGGCGCGCTTAAAAATACCCAGCCGTGTCGAGTTCTCCATCAACTCGGATATCATCCGCAACGACTCTAGCGGGTTGGTGACGACGTTCTTCAGCTTGCCAACAAAGTCTTTGGGATTTTGGCTGATGTAGCTGCGGTCGAGCGAAACCAGATTGGCATTGGCCCCACCGTGTGTCATCCAATTCTGGTAATCGGCGTCCTTCTTCAACAGGCCGCCTAGTCCTTTGACCATGTCGTAAACTGGGACATATCCGTATTTGGAGAAGGCGAGTGCAGAGAACTGATCACGTATCGGATTGCGCAATATGAACTCGGGCGACAACACCGCTCCAGCTCGCAGCATCCTCGCTGGCGTTGCAAGAATCCTGGTAAGCATATTGAGTGAGTCGCGATTCATGCCGTTTATTGCGCGAGCAACTGCTGGAGGAGCGTCGTAGATTTTTGCTTTGCCGTCGTTGAAAACCCTGATCTTATCATCCTTTGGATTAAACAGGTCAGGCCGGAAAATCTGCATGGTATCCGCGACCGACGCCGGAATGCCCTGCTGCTTCATGAACCGATTTATTTCCTCCGGCGTCACCGTGATCGGATGGACATCCTTGGAACGCGTCAGGAATCGATCTCCCTCAGGACGGCTGAGGTCCCATTTCTCCAATGCCTGCAGGACGCGATTGCGCTCGGCGAGACCTGTAAAAAGGTAAGTGTTCTTGACGATGGAATCGATCGGATCGAATACCGGACGGTCAGATCCTTTGATCTCGTATATCGGATCTCTGACTTTCAGATCCCTGCCTACCCCGAGCTGTTGACCCAATTCGCTTTTTGGATCGAGCATCCGATAAAACGGCACATATGACTTGTTCAGTGCCCGCATTGCCTGGATGCCCTTGGCACCAACGATGTCCGTCATGTTGTCGAGGACGCGGTCCTGAAAGCCTACAAGCTCGCGGAGAACCGGCTCGAACTCCCCTGCCCTGGCCATCATGGCATTTGCTTCAGGCATTGGTATCCCGCTGTTGATACCGCGCTGTTCCAGTTCGATCGCGTGCTTGGCCAGCGCATAAGCGGTGAAGCCCTCCGGGTCCTTCTCGACCGGTGCGAGAACCTTATCGAGCGAGATGCCATTCCCCTGCCCGGTTTTGATATCGTAGGTGCCCAATTCCAATTGCTGGCGAACGCGCCCAGCGAGGCCTCTAGTCAGGCGTGCGAGCGTATAAAAGCTTTCTTGCGGTGTAAGAGGCGGCCCTTGCTTTTCAAGTTGTTCGAGCGGATCGAGATCATTCTTCGCGTCTTCATAGAATCGCCTCCACCCAGCTTTGGCCTCATCCCAGGTCTTGGGTATGCGGCTTAGCCATGATGGTTTCTGCGCGACGCGTCCAAGAATAGCCGCTTGTGCAGCGGCTACTGTTGTGGGTGTTCCCGGCGCTGCTCCACCACCCCCGGGTGGCGGCGCGGGCTCGGAGTCGGGCGGCATGGGACGGCGCGGTCCACGCGCCATGCCCAAGGTCTCGACGCGGCCCATGCGCTCGGGCGGCAACTCGCGCTCCGGTATGGTGCCCCGCTCTATCTGGGTTACCCGCTCGCCAATCCGGCGGGTGATAGCTTCAGCGGCCTTTTCTGATCCCCCGTAGCGCGCGGCTTCGGCCTCTATCTGCCCTCGCTCGCCGGCTTGACGTTCGCTTAAATCAGTTTGCTGGGCGCGTTCGCCAAACAAGCCCTCATCGGCCGGGCGCTGGTCTGCTGTGGGCCTCAGCCGTTCGTCGGCACGGCGTTGGACTAGCTCGGCGTCCGAGATGCGTTCCGCGCCGGGGAGGACGAATTGCTCTCCCTGTGGAGTTTGCTCGGTCGTCGGAGCGCGAGCTTCGATAGGTGGACGTGCTTGCTCGCCGCCTCCAGGTAAAGCTTCTTGCGCTCCGGGTCCGGCTCTTTCTTCGCCCGCTCCCGGTGCAGGCTCGCCAGGCGGATATGCTGGCCTGCGTTCAGCAGCATCATCAAATCCCTCGAAGTCGCGATAGTATTCGTCGTCTTCTGGCCTGGCTAGACCTTTCTCCCGATTGTCTGCCATGACAGCGCGTTCCCAGGCACTCTCCGGGTCGAGCTCCTCGCTCACAACAAGCTTAGCTGCGCGCTCCACATCTTGAGGATTAGGCTTTCCTTGATATTCCGTGTCCCGCAATAGTTTCAGAACCGCTTCCGTCGCCTGGGGCAGTTCCTGCTGCTCCTGGATATCGCGGCCAGTGGGGCCAGCAGGCTCCCTGATCCCTGCATTTGGGAAAACATCGCGCCCACCCGGGAGCGCCTCAAGCAGCGCATTTTCGCCAGCTCTGGCTGGCCCTTGGGTTAAACCAAGAGCGGCAGGGTCGTTGATATGGCGGCTCTCAATAGCGGCACGAACCAGCTTATCGAGGGTCAGGCCACCCTCGCCTTTCTTCCGAATGAGCGCGCCAAACCCGGGGACAAATCCTCCTCCAATAGCTTGCCGCACATCAGAAAGCCTTGGCTCATCTGCGCTGATGCCGCCCTTGGAGGCAATGAACTGCCACAGGTTCAATCGTTTGTAGACGGCAGGCGCTCTTGGTGCTCGCGGCGCTTTCCCCTCGGGGGCAGCATCTGGATTGGTCTTCCACTTATCTGCCTGCCCAAGCGCTGATTTTTCGTTGGGAAACGTCTTCCCTCTGTTGTTGCCCTCATCATCGACAATCTGCCATTGCTTTTTGCCCAGCACCTTGTTGACGAAAAATTCCGGACCTTTGATTGTCTCGTCTGGAGCGCGAGCAGCGGCTGCTTCCGGTGCCCGCGCGGCTTCTTCACGCGCTCTCGCGCGAGCAATCACTGTATCTATCGGGCTTGGAACGGCCGGTGGTGGCTCAGGGCGCCGTGGGAAGGTTGCCGGTTCTCCCAGCGGCCTCGCCTGGGCTGCGGCATTCGGGATGACGGGAAATTCTGCGTTTAGCCGGCTCGTTGCAGGGCCGGGCGGCTCCGGTGGAGGCTCCGGCGGCGGAGGAGTTGGGCGAGCTTCAGGTTGGGCCGCATCCATTGCCGCGCGCACATCGGGAGCAACATCGCCTGCTGTCGTTACCTCCTCTGTCCTGGCCTGCGTTCGGTCCTTGCTATAGTCCTGATCTGTCCTTCCAGCATTCTTGTCGGCGTTCACCGCTGACTCAGACGCGCCACGGGTCGCTATATTGGGCGATGGCTGGCCTTCTTGTGGTGGCGTTTGTGGTGCGCCTCCACCAGGGAGGGCTGGTTCCGCAGCATCGCGCGTTCCCGCCGCCTGTGCAGCTTTACCGCCCGGTAGCGGCTCTTCCGGTGGACGAAACCGTGCCCCTATCCGCTCCCCTGCCGCCGCCGCAGGCTCCATCAAGGCGCGCCCCAGCCTCGTAGGCGCACCGCTGAAAACACCCATCGAGGCTGCCTGAGCGGCAATCTGCTTCGGATCGAAGTCCTGACCTTCAGGTACTCTTGGCCCGCTTCCAAGCCACCGCCCAGCAGCGCTCCTGCGGCTGCCTGTACGCGCGGGCTCTCCATCAATCGTGTTCCTGCTGCCCCCGCTTTCCAGAAAGCAGACGGTCGGCCGAACAGAGCGGGCAACGCAGCCTCGCCCGCCAGTGCGGCATACGGATGTGCCTCACGGTTGACGGCGCGCTGCTCCTCATCGTTAAGACCGAGCTTCTTGAGCGCCCACTCCTGCAGGCCGGAGGCTGCAATGCCGCCTGCAATGCCACCACCAATGGCGCCAACAAATCCTCCGATTGGACCCGCGCCAAGCATGCCCAATCCCGCGCCAGTAAGCGCGGCAGTTCCTACACCGGCCGCCAACGGCACGGCCTCGTGCGCAGTCTCGCGCAGCACAGTACCGGCGGCACCCTCGTCTTTCGGCCGCTTCTCTTCAGCGATCTCATAGCCGGGTGGAATCCGAAAGCCGCCTGCGCCTTTCTCCGGGGAAGCAATCTCGTATCCGGGCGGAATCTGAAATCGAGGTTGCCTCGCCGTTTCGCGTTCTGGAGGGGAAATTTCATAGCCGGGCGGGACTTGAAATCCGCCGCCCCCTGTCGCAGCTCCAGTGCCTGAGGTTCCTATCAGCGTCGGAGCTGCAACCATGCGCTCCGGCTGCTCTTCCTCTTCGACCTCTCCACCCGCCTGGTAAGCAACGGCGCCGCCATTCTGATAGCGCGGGGTAGGTGCAACCCCGATCCGGCGCTCGGCACGCGCAAAGACCGGCTCGGTCTCCCGCGTCCTTGGAGCATCATGCACGTTGCGGTGCGGATAGGGATACAAGTCCAGATTGGGCGGCGGGTTGGGCGGGTTCTCGTGCTCGATCGGGGCAAGCCATTGCGCCCAGTGCTGCTGATATGGCCCCCAGGCGGTTGGTCCGAGATGCTTCTCCACCCACATGCGCTCGGCCCGCTCTGCGGCGTGATGCGCCATTTCGTAAATCTGGTTTCCAGCGTGGGCGTGCCCCTCTTGCAACTGATCGGCAATATGCTGTTCTACAATTTCGTGAATGGCCGTCGGCCTGGCCGGGTCGTATCTTCGGCCATTGATCACATCTACCTGAGGAACGTGGCGGTCGATATTGACAACGCCATCCTTCGTTTTGTTTGGACCGGCCCCGTATGGCACGTCGAAATTGTGCGTAAACTTTGGATTAGCGATCGTTGCTCGGACGTAGGGATCCTGCAGGACGCGATTGATTACGATGTCTCCGGGTACACGTTGAGCGAAGACAGAGCGCGGCATCGATCATGGAGCTTTCTTCAGTGGCACCCATTTTGAACCGTCCCATATGTCCTCAACCGCATCTCCGCCACCCTGATGCGGACGCCTTTGATTTACGAGCGGCGTGAGTCCAGCGCCGGCAGGTGCCGCGGCTGCTGGTGCTGCAGCTGCTGGTGCTGCAGCTGGGCGTGCAGCAGCCCCACCGGGCGCGTGGCGTGCATAAATGGCGTTAACCGCAGCAGTCAATTCGTCGCTTGGGGGAGGGCCGCCCTCTGCGGATGCGGCCTGTTTCCTAATCCTGTCGTAGTGCTGCAGGAGTGCCGTCTCATGATCCGGCTCTATCGCTGCTCTTTGTTTTTGGGGGAATATAGCTCCAGATATTTCCTTCTCCCGCTGCATGCTAGCCGGACTGTACGGGTTTAAGGTGGGAAGACCCCTAAACTGCTCGCGCACAGCCGCTCCGCGTAATTGTTCCGGTGTAAATTCCTCCGGTTTACCGATCACGTAGCGTCCGCGTGAAATCTCATACGGCCGCGCCCCCGCAGCACCGTATGGCTGTCCCGGCATGTTTGGCACATCCATTGCCGCCAGCTTTCTTAGATTATCGTTTATCTGGTCGCGATTCAGGGTTTGATGATCTATCTCCGAGAGCCTTCCATGCATGAATGCGTACATCTGGTGCTTGTTCAGAATATGCGTTGTTGTAGGATACTGGCCCGTCTGGGGGTCAGGGCCATTGAGCCTGTCCTCTCTGGTTATTTGGAAGCGATTGTCTGGAAGAACCTTAGCTGTCGTCTTGAAACTATCCGGCACCATGTTCTGCGCTTTGTTAAAAAGCTCAGCAGCGTTATCGAGGTGATCCTGCTGCAACGCTGCTTGGGCAGATTTCCTCGTCTTCATCTCCAGGTCTTTGAGGGCCTGATAGCCACTTACGCCCCTGGCCAATCCCTCCGGCGTATTAGCTGCGTCACCTAGAACACGTTGCCCGCCAGGTCCGGTGTCTTGTCTTGTGATATGGGCAATAAGGTCTGCAGCGTCGGCGTTTGGATTATTCATCTTGAGAGATTCATCGCGTGTTTTGAGCAACTCCTTGTCACCACCCGCGCCGCCTGCCCACCCTAATAAATTGAAAAATCCTCCCCCGCTTGGACGTTCTTGAGTGGGTTGTCCTGCGGACACAGCTCCCTCGGACGGCCTACCCTCGTACTCGCCAGGTACCACCTTCGACAAAGGTTCATCGGCGATCGACTCAAGCGACCCTGTAGCCCTTGTGCGGGGGTTCACATTTCGCGCTCGTTCCTTCAATTGTTCCAGTGTCGGCGCTGGCGCATCAGGTTGCCCAGCATAACCCGTCTCCAACCACGGGTTGCTCTCAGCGGGGGGCGTCGGTACCTGAGCAGGTGGTGGGACGACGGCTGGGGGTGGAGGCGGAGGCTGTGGCCCTGCCACTGGGTCTTGAACGTCTTCAGGAATGTCACCGCCATATTGATAAGCTAACGCTTTTCGGCGGTGCAACGGCGAGCGCGAAGGATGACGTGTCCCCGGACCGGTCAGGCCAAACAAATAATGGCCATGGTGTATAACGTCATGGACCGTTGCGAGCGCCCTTCTGCGATCTGTGCTCGGTGGACGAGCGCTCGGATCTACACCCAAGCCACCCACGGAGCCGCCTATCTGAAAACTCTGGTCCCAAGAAGGTCTTCGCGGCATCTCCCCAGTCGGAGGAATAGCTCGCGACGTCTCGCCAAGATCTGAAGGTGCTATTTGCAGCTCCCCCTTGGACGGGTCTGATGGGTCCATAACCGCCGTAGGTCCCAAGTCAGACGGAATGCGTTGCAAGTCTTGCCGCCAAGGCGGCGCTTTACGTGCAACAGCCCCGCCCGCTTGATACATGCCGGTCTTTTTTACTTTTGCCATCACACCCTCGCTTGGGCCATTTGCGGCCTGGCCGGAGCGCCAGCTTTTGTTTGACGCGACTTTTTGATCAGATTTTGGAAAAATTCCTGTCCTTTCCAGAGGGCCACATCTCTCGGGATCACAAACTCATTCGCGTTTAACCGTGCCATCCCGCCGGTCTGATTGATGACGGCTGGTACATCGTCCGTTCGCATGCCACCAGAGGGGCTCAATCCCGGCGGGACGATGCCGCCGCCTTGCTGATAGTAGCCGCCTGGTATGGGTCCGCCGCGAGCAGCGTAGCTCGCCGTGTTGTAGGAGGGAGCAAGCTCACCGCGGAACAGATTAGGATCGGGGTTCTGTAGTTCTGGCGGAATTTGCTCTAGCGGGTTTTGTTGTCGCCATTCTTCCATCGTTGGAGAACGGGGCGCAGGCCCGCGCGGTGCATCAAATGGCCTCCGTTGTGGCATAGGAACAACGTCAGATGGGGGCGGTGTTGAATCGGGAGATGAGGACGGTGCTGAATCGGGCGGCAACGCATCAGCGCCAGGGGCGTCACTGGGTCGAGGCCGTGGGAGGGGAGTTTCCCAGGAAGCTGCTGGCTTATCAGCTGGCGGATGCGCTTTAAGCCAGTCTTGCCCAGCAGGGGTTTGCCCCATCTTCCTTCGGATTTCGCTCGGACTGGAAGTATCCACCGGCGCATTGCTGATCATCTTGGGCTTAGTAGCCGCGACTTGGTCGGGCGTGGGTACGCGGCGGATGATGGGGCTGCCAGATCCAACGTCTTCGACACTTCCTGGTACAGGGCGTATGCGGGGATCGTTGGGGTTGGGCCTGAGTATGCGGGGATCGTTGGGGTCGTAAACCCTCTGAAAAGGCCCCGGAGTGGGGGCAGCAGCGCCATAGCTAGGGGCACCATAGGTAGGAGCGGCTGCAGCCGCAGCTGTAGGAGCGGCACCCCTAGCAACAGATTGATCGTCAGACGCACGTTGCGCCGTCACAGCCTGTTGCCCCGCCTGCTGCACGAATGCCTGCCCCGCCTGCTGCTGCTGCGCCAATTGCTGCTGCGTGAATGCCTGCGCCAGCTGCTGCGCAAATTGAAACGCCTGCGTCGGATCAGTGATACCGCGCTCCTGGGCCGCCTTCAGGCCCTCGCGGATAAGGGAGGGATCGACGTGCGTCGGTAGCATCGGTACCTGCACCGGGACGAAACCACCGCTTTGCATGTGCGGTCCCATTCCCGCCGCCGCCATTGGGCTTCCACCGATGCCCTGCGCAGCCCACGCTGATCTTGGATCGGTCGGACCTGGCCAATTTGGCCACGGGAACGGACCCGCTGATTGCAGATGAGCTGGGTTGCGAGCATCCACTACTGCTCCCGAGGGAGGACGTGGTCCACCGCCACCACCGCCACCACCGCCACCGCCAATCTTTGAGCCAGGAGTACCAGAGCCGATTTGCTGGTCTAGCTTGTTGAGCCTGTCCTCAAGGCTGCCAGGAGGCGGCCCATAATTTGGTCCGCTGTCTGTGTAGTAGCCGTCCGCCGCACCACCATCCTGGAAGAAGCGAGTAGGCGTGAGCGGGACAGGGCGAAGCGGGACATAACGGAAGGGGGCCGGACCGCCACCGCCTCCTCGGCCGCCACCACCGCCTCCTCGGCCGCCGCCCCCGCCTCCGTGACCACCACCTATCGTCGCTCCTGGAGTACCGGAGCCGATTTGCTGGCCGAGCTTGTAGAGTTTGTCCTCAAGACTGCCAGGGCGGGGTCCCCAACTGGGTGCCGCAGCTTCGGCTTGAGCTTGAAGTCCGGCTGTTCCATACGGATCGGGCTCACCGTATGCATCAACCCCGCCGCCCGACTGAAAACCTTGGCCCGCCGCCATGCCTGCGGCGAGCATATTCGGATCGATCCCGGCGCTGCCAGCCGAGGCCCCCATACCTTGGGAGAGAAGGCTTTGATTGATGCCGGCTTGGGAGGCCGTGTTGCTGGCCAACCCCAGCCCATAGGCGATCGGGTCTGTCCCGTAGGTCGACTGCAACGACGGCTGTAGTTGTTGGGAGGAGTTGTCCTGCCCAAATCCGTAGTTGTTCTCGTAACCAGGGGCGCTGCCGTCCCCATAGCCACCACCGCTATAGTCGGTATAGCCGCTCCCATAACCGCCGCCGCCACCGCCGCCGCCTGCACTGCCGTAGTACGCGCTGTAGTCGCCGCCACCACCATAAACGTCACCACCTTCTTGGTAGGCCGGGTTGACCTCGATCGGGCCGCCGCGGGCTGACATGTTCACCAATGTGTTTTGCTTGAAGCCTGGAGTCACATTAGCAATGGGGCCGCTGGTGCCTGCGCCGGAACTGCCGGAACTGCCAGAGCCAGAACTGCCGAAGCTCGGCGGGTTATATGACGTCGAGGTACCCTGCGAACTCCCGCCCCCAGATGACAGGTTGCTCCCAGTTGATTGCGATGTACCCGTTGACTGCGATATGCCACTCGAATCTGACGTGCCTTGAGACGTGCTCGTGCTTGTCGAGGCTGTTCCCAATGGCGAATACGGCAGCTTGATTGCCGTGCCCAGATATTGATTGGGCATCGCCATCGCCTGCGTTCCAGCGTTGTATGCCCCGGTCTGCGCACTGACGGCTTGGCCAAGAGCAGCCTGATACTGCTGCTGATCAGCAACGCGCTGCTGATTGCCTGCACCCGCTGCCGCAGCCGCTCCCTGCACATTCATGGCCTGCGTCAGCTCCTGGTTGCGACCAGACGATGGATCGATGCCGTATGATTGGAGGCTCTGCTGGGCGGCCAATAATGCCGCTTGGGTTGCTTGCGTGACCCCCGCCTCGGCCTGCCCCATGTCAGAGGCGATGTGGTAGGGCGAATTGAGCTGGTTCGCCAAACTATAGAGCTGATTTACGTTGCCCTGGAGAGCGTTGTAATTCTGAGTCGCCCAATCCATCATCGGCTGGGCGTAGCCCTGCGCCTGATTGGCGACCGACTCCAGGATTGGGGTCTGGCTGTAATCGGGAATGAACGAAGTGGAGTTGGCGAGCGCATCCGCCGTCTGCTGCGATGTCGCCTGCTGCTGCGACATCGCCTGCTGCAGTGATGAAGCCTGCTGCACCGCAGCTGCTTGCTGATCCTGCGCCGCTGACTGTTGGTTCGTAGAGAGGCCGGGGACGGCTATTAGCGGCGCCGATGCCTTTGGCGCCGACGGAATGGTTGCACCTGGCAGTGTTGGGGTGGCCGCCGCCGGCAGCGGGGCCGTCGATACGCCAGTGGAAGTCGTAGGCGTCAACGGCGTAGGCGGCACGTACGGCGCTGGACTCCCAATGGTATCGATAGATCCAAAATTAAAAGCCATCTGCGTACCTGCTGCTGCGACCGTGCCTGCTGCGTGGAGAGCCTATCCCGGCTAGGTTTAAGCCGTATTAATCACGGATTTTCAGCACTGAAATCATCCAGGCACTATTGTTCCAACAGCTATGCCCGTAACCGTGTCGGTAGTGGTCACCGATGTAACCTTGTAGGCGACATTCCATGTAAAGCCGCCGTCCTCCGACCAGGCAATCGAAGGAAAGTTGACATTGGTTCCACTTCCCCCCCCTCCCAATCCTCCCACCACGAAAAATTTTCTTCCATCAGAGGCACAGCATCTAACATCTCTTATTAGTGAGGGACAAACATCTGTGCCGACAAGTACTCCGTTTCGGAATATCTTATCGCCATTTACGTAATCAATCGATATAACTATCGGAGTATTATCATCAATGTTGAAACCATAAGCTCTGTCCCGGGATGCTTGGAGAATGTTAATGTTTGCCGTGTCCTGTTCTGGATCGCCGCCGCTGCTGATGTTAAAGTTTATCGGAGACGTTGAACCCGGTAAAATTACTCCTTTCACACCAGTTGCTCCCGTTGCACGCCAGGTAATTCCATCAGTTGACGCATATTGCAGCCCTCCCGGCAGCGACGCGTATGCTTGCTTGGATTGCATATCAAAAGACATGCCATCTACAGAGCCAATAAAATTGATAATAGACGAAGGCGGCGGGATCAGTGTGGCAAGAAAGCCGCCGTCTTGACCACCATTCAGTGAATAAACAATAGCTGCCCCAGGTGACGTTGGGGATTTGAATCCTCCGAGCACCCACACGGGCCTGCCCTCAGGCACAAACCCCTCCCTAAACCATCCGCCACACGTAACAGTACCCCCCGTACCGAGGATGGTGGCCTCTAAAGGCGTCCATGCCTTTCCGTCGAGGGAGTATCCCAGGAAACAACTAACATCTCCCACAAAAAAGTTAGCTGGTCCTGACAGAAACCCGGGCGGCCGGGACGGTTGTGGCTCTTGGGGTTGGAGGCCTGCGATTCCTCCAGCCGCTATGGCCCGAAGTGTGAAGGCAATACTGACAGATGTAACGTCAGTTACCAACGTCCATGAAATTCCACCGTCATCGGACCATGCTACGGCATTTTTATAAATGGTAGAGGTTTCATCTCTGCCGCCTAAAACGAAAAACTGTTGCCCATCTGATACACAACAATTGACGCTATTGAGCACAGCTCCGACACCATTAGAATCACCAAAAAACGGAATAGGCACGCCATTTCTAAGCACCCTACCCTGGCTTATTTGTTCTACCGTGAGGGCACACTCGATAACTATTTGGCTGCCAGAATTATCAATGCCATATGCTTGATACCTGGATGCCTGAAAAATGTTGATGAAATCAGTGTTTCGCGCCGGATCGTCGCCAAAGGCAACATTAGCTCTCGATGTTCCCGGGGACCTGGAACCTGGCAAAATCTTCCTCAAGTCGTTATCCGACACAATGGTTCCTGTCCAATTGACTCCATCCTGTGAAACATATTGCAATATATCCCCAAAGAAAGTTGCGGAATGAGCATATACGGAGCCCGTGGCCGGGTCGAAAGACATGCCATCCACCGATCCATAAGGAACTGGGTCCAGGGTGGCAAAAAAGCCACCATCCGCGCCACCATTAAATGAATATACGATAACCCCTAGAGTACCATACTGGCTATATCCACCTAACAACCACACAGGTCTTCCAGTATCGACAAAGCCCTGCCTGAACCATCCCCCGCAAAAAATATTCCCCGCGTTAATAAGAGTGTTCTCTAAAGGCGTCCAATTTTCCCCATCCGGTGAATATCCCAGATAGCTACCATCATCCCCGGCAAAATAGGCGGAAGGACCGGATACGACTACACCACCTCCACCTGCACCCGCACCTGCGCCGCCAGTTATCCAGCTCACGCCTGTAATGATTTGGAGGAAGTCCTCGTTATAGGGTGCCCCGCTGGTGTCGAATGGAGTATTTCCGGAGGCGGGATAGGGCTCTCCTGGCCCTACAACAATCTTGCTGGGAACATTATCATCAGCCACGCCTAGCGTTCCCAGACCCAAAGCTCGCCGGTGTTCTCGTTGCGCATGACCAGCTTATTGATACGCACCACGTCAACCCACTGAGTATCATCATTCGGGTTGGTCAACCGAACCTGCTCTGTTACTCGCTCGATCTGGTACAGGGCGCTCTTGCGCTGGCCGAGCGCCTGATTGTTGGGATTTGGGCCAGCAGCGTTGACCGCACGAGCATTGTTGGCCTTTGCCATCGTGGCACCGCCAACTTGGCTTACACCCCCTTTGCCATTGTTTCCGCCGTTCGCCACAGTGGTGGATAAATTATTGAGCGGCATTTTCTGCCCTGATATCTGCAGAAGCGTGTTTTGAATTTGGTTGATGGCATTCACGATATCCACAGTTGATGCGTTCGTGCTCAACTTCGGTATTACTGGGACGTTAACTTGAACGGGCTCGGCCATTGCAATAACCTTAGATCCCCCCAAGCTCCTTGACGCTCTCGGCGCACTGAATGTTGCTGATTGTCACACGTGATTCAATCTCGAACGCCCAGTCCTCGAACTTTCCACCCGAGTTGATGCGCAGTAGTTCTCCACTACTCCATATCTCTCTCGTTGTGAGCAAATTGCCGTCAGCGTAGACCCGTACAATCCCATATTGTCCGGCGTCGAGCGTCGGCTGTTGCGCGGCAACATTGCGTGTCAGATTGTGCGGCGTGCCAGGAGGTACGCTGAAGAAAACCTTCATGGCCGCCATATTACGCTTTGCCAGCATCTGATAGGTTTTTGATCGCCACTTGTAGGGGACCATGGTTGGCATCGGTTCCGCGTAATCGTAAAAATAAATACTGCCAGCTTGCACGAGCATACCAATTCCCGTCCATGGATCGTGCAGCACGTTGTCAACGGACAATCCGGGATTGGGCGGCGATAATTCCACAAACCCATTCATATTTTGCGTGATTTGGGTTCCCGTCGAAATAGTAAAACCATCTGCGGTGGACGGTGAAAAACTGAAATAAAACACGGTCAGTTGGATCGCGCGATTATCCTTCCCGGTTACGAGCTGCTGCCAATCCTGACGCGGAACCCACTGCTCGGTGATGTTCTGCCCCTGGCCACTCTGTAGAACCTCGATAATCCCATTCGGAGACTGGTACATTGCGGCCATGTCGTTGCCGATAATGGAACCGCGCGAGACGCAAGGCTCCGGTATCAGAACCTTGCTCATCGACATCGACCCTGGCGCTACGCCATTGACCACGTAGGGAGTACCCTCCGTGCAAACGACAATGGATTGACCGCACACGCCAAGACCGACGATCGGAAACTCCGTGGTGAGGACATAGCCAGGCGGCCATGCGTGGGGGCGGTAAACCTCGGAGAACCACAACTCGTTATCGCGCCAGCCGGCGGTTACGCCATTCGGGACCGATACTATTCCTTGCAAGTCGTCCGGTGGTGGAAACCAGAAATAACTTGCGAGCTGCGGCTGCACCGCAATGACATCGTCGAGAACCACATCGGTGTAGTCCGTCTGTGTAGCTGGGATCTCTGCTACCAGATAGTACGTGGTCTGCCCGGTCGTGGAACTGACTGTCCGGTATATCCGCGTGGTCTCGATGGTCCTGTTGGTACCCTGATCCAGCGGATCGGGCGGCGTAACGCTGACGCTCCAGATGCCTCCCGAGGTTCCGTTGACCAACGTCGGCGGACTCGGCGGTCCTTCCTCGCCGTAAGTGGTAACCCAAGTGTAGACATAAGCTCGTGCGGAAATGACATCTGCAAAGTTGCCAGCACTGAGATCCATATCGACGCATGCAGACGTGTAACCCCCGGCGGCGAAGAAATTAAAAATAGGAGGTGCGCCATTGCTGTAGCTCGCAGAATTAAACCACGTCAAATTAACACCAGGAAAATTAACGCTGTCCGGCGGGGGAAGCTCCATGACTATATCCACGTTGGTCATTAGACCAGCCCAGTATTTCGTGCCTGGCTTCATGGTCGGTGGATTGTCAAAATTGATAGTGAAGTCAGCACCAGCCATGTCCAACAGACCATCATCTGTGACAGTAAAGGCTGCACCGTCAGGAAACCTGGCAGGGGCCATGCTAGGACCCTGTGTAAGCAGGGTTCCTGGCACTCCATTATCGTCGCTGTAAAAGACAGCTCTCATTTGCAGGCTTTGGTCGGGATTGGAACCGGGAAATGGCGTTCCGTCAGACTGGGCCGGAAATCCGGTGACGATATTGACAGCAAAAACAGTTCCAGCATTATACTCGTACTGAGTCAGAACAATCGTATTGGCTGGAAATCCTACCGGCGTAAATTCTGGTCCTGCTCCTTGAATAGGGCCGATCAGGCCCGGCGGGCTGCCAGAGCCAGTAACTTGGACATCTGGCGCCACGGTTGGTGCTGGAACACCTAGCAGCCAAGGCGGACTTCCTGCGACGATGCCGTCGTAGGTATTGTATTTCGGCAGATCGCTCGCGCTGGCGATGTAATACCGCTTGAATTGATCATCCACTACGGGAGTGGGAATGACGTTGGTATCGATGTCTGGAAACTCCAGCCAAATGGAGTCCGGTGCATCGATGGTGGTGTCGTTGGTATCGCGATTAGGAATGCGATAGGCGTATTTTGCTGTGGGATCGGTAAGCGCCCGCAGCAGTTTTGGTTGCCGCCATCCCGTGAGCGCGCCCGACAAGAGGTAACAGTCGCGGGCTATGGTGGCCTGGCCGTCTGGAAGAAGGTGATCCTCATAGGCGGGCAAGCTCCCGCCAAAATTAAAAATCTTTATGGCCGCCATCTCAGACCTCGATGGCCACGAACTGCACATCTTTGATAGAGCAACCGCCCGCCGTCACCGCTTGCAGCGTCAAGTCAAAATAATAGGTCACTCCCACCGTCAAGCTGGTTCTAACGCCGGTTATCGTAAATCCCTGCTGGCCAGCCGTTGTGGACGCAATAAAGTGCTGCGGCGTGGCAACAGCGGTTCCAAACCCTGTAGTAGCGCCTGCAGCTGGTCCTGACCCAATACCGCTGTAAGCCTTGATGGTAGTGCCGTCGCCAACCGCTGTAGAATTGAGGACCATCCCAGCAAAGATAAAAAAGACGGTTCCAGTCACGACTGGCTGGATCTGAAGATTAAAGCCCATTGCAGTTTCGGTAGTGCTGACGTTGGTAATGGTCGGGTTGGCAGCATTGAAGGAAACTTGGGCTGCCGTCGCCATGCCAAGTCCCTGCGATCCTTGCGGCCCTGTGCTCCCTGCCTTTCCCGTCGCTCCTGTCGAGCCCACTCCGGGAGGTCCGGTGTTTCCCCGCGGGCCGGCGGGGCCGGTCGCGCCAGCTCCCGTGGGACCAGTGGCTCCCGTTGGCCCGGTGACCGCGCTTCCCGCTGGCCCGGTCGCTCCAATATGTCCGGTCGGGCCTGCTGGCCCCCCACCCGGGCCGGTCGGCCCGGTGGCTCCAGGTAGAGTGCTGGAAATCGCCGTTATCCCGCCCGTCGGCCCCTGAATAACATTGATGACCGCCATCTTAGGTAATCCCGCTCTGGACGCAGACGGTGCCACGAAACATCGGCACCAGGACCGGCGGACTGCCGGGGCTGCTCATGATCAGGTCATACACGTAATCGCCGGGCACCAGTGCGTTTGAAAGATCGGTTGGATTGACGTTGAAAAAAATCACTCTCGCGACTGCATCCGTGATGACAATACGACCGTTGGCAGTCGTCATCGAAAGGAGGGGTGTCGTGTCATTCTCACTCCCTTTGACCGACATTCCAAATGTCTTCCCGGTCAGATTCCAACTGGTGTCTGCCGGGTCGCCGAATTGGAATCCATCAGCCCAAGTGCAGTTGAGGGCGATGGCAAAATCAACGCGATCACCAACCTCCGGGCAGTCGCAATTGGACACGTCACTTCCCCTTCGCCTTGGTTTCGTGGACGTAGTTGCGAGGTCGGAACACCGGGACCATCGTGCCCTCGCTCGGGTCAGGGGGCGGCTGCGGTCGTCCCGCCGCTTGCTCCTCGAAAAACCTGGTGCGTCTGCGGCCGGCCTCCTGCTCCGCTTCGATCTGCTCCAGTTGCCGCTGTGTAGGCTTCCCGGGTTGCGGCGGCACCCCCGCGGGCTTCGGGGCGCGGGCTTCGTAGAGCTGCTCCAAAAAGACTTGCTGCTCCTTCTCGTGCTCGATGAGGCGATTTTCGGCAACTTGTGACGGCATGGTTTTCTCCATAAACGAGCGCAGTTAATGCTGCATTAAATAGCTCAGGACAGGACCGGTTGAGGGTCTATATACCACGTAGTGGAGGGTTTGGCGCACAAGACACGGAGGTGGATCGGGCCGGTTTGAGCAGGTTGCGGAGAAGAAAGCGTCACGCTCATCTTGAACGGTGTTGTCGATCCGCCCCAGGTCGAGCTGTCCGACGAAAGCGCTGATCCAGCCGCCAGATTATTCGCTTTGGTTGAATTGATAAAGGACCCTTGAGGAAAACTAGCAGATCCCAGATATTCTGCTTCAATCCAGATGTCGTCGTTGTTTGGAACAGCGCCGCCACCCCATATTCCAAAAACTGTCACGGTAACATTCGTAGCGGTGGATTTATTCTCCACCAGCATGAACGGGCTCTTATATGGCCATAGCCATTTAGAATTGGCAGTCGTGACAATCTTCCAGCTTAAGGGCGTACCCTCTATAGCGGCGCCACCTGTCCTGACAATTGTAGTCTCGACAGTCTGGGTCGCCTCATAGGCGTACCTCTCGTGCCGATAATTGGTGCCGCTGCTGTCGGATCGAATGACAGTCGTTATATATCCTCCTATCACGCTTGGATTGCCTGACACCGTAACTGACGCATTAAGCCTACAGTCAATAAAATTGAAGGTTCCTGGCATGCCCACCCCACTGCGCACCAAGGTTTTACCACTGCCTGCGGCGCTGAGATCAACGCCCCTTATCGTGTGTATCCCAAGAACTGTTGATGTACTGAACAAGTTTGTAGGCACCGCAGAACCAACAAGAGCAGATGGCGTATTCTCCCACACAAATTCATTGATGTTCGAGATAATAACTTGACTGACATTGTTAAAGCCGACAGTCGTGTTGACAAACCAGAGTCGAGTGGCATTAAAACCATTGCCAAAATTCATTGTCGAGGCGGCAGAGGTTCCACCCAACACCACGCTACAATTCTCCATTTTCTGGGCAAATGCAGTATTAGCAGCACCAAAAGTAATGTTACCTTGGCTTGAACCAGAGCCGGCCGTAAAAGTGAGCCCATAATAATAGGCATATCCGCCGTTGAACCCGAGGTTGGACGCGCCGGTAACCGACCATGTCCCCGTTGTTTTCAGATTTGAGGAAGTTGGAGGGGCTACCGTGTGGTCAACACAAATGACCGAAATGGGAGCGGTGGTAGTTCCTTGATTGCTTAGATTGACGCTCGCGGCATTGGTCTCAGCCGAGTTATCACCGAAAAATACGGAATTTCCGGCCTGCGCCCATGTTGAAGCCGTCGCATTATTCAGTCTCGCGTGCGGAGCTGCCCATGCAGAGAAGCTCGCTCCTAGGGTCGTCCAAGTGACAGTGTTGTCGGCAGTAGTTGCCCCAGCATTCGTGAAAGCGGCCCAAGAAGGTTCTGCCCCGTTGCCTGCCGTGCCCGCAGTCGTGCAGATGAGAATGAGCGTCCCAGCTACATTTTGGATGACCTGCCCGAGCGTAACAGCAGTATTCTTAACAGTGGCCCATGTTGGCGTGTTTGTTAGATCACCATTAAGAGCAGCTACGCCCGTAGCCTCCTGCCACGTTACGGTGTTGTCAGTAAATTTCTGCCCTCTGCTTGTGGTGCTCCATGTTGGTTCCGTTCCGCCCGTGGTGCCAGTGCCACCCGTGGATGCTATACAAACAAAACAGCGCTCCGTAAGTGCGGGTGATACCGTCGCTTGGCGGATTATATTTCCACAGACTTTCGATGCACCGGTAGCCCAGGCGGTTACACCAAACCATCCAGTGGATGACCCGTTCCCAAAGTTCGTGTAGAAAGCATTGTCCACTAATGCAATGACACGCCTCCTACATGAAGAAGAAGGCTACTGACCCGGCAGGACCCGTTGGCCCGATTCCTCCCGTCGCGCCTGTGAGGGATGCAGTCCCTGCAGGACCCGTGGTGCCAGTGCTTCCAGTAGGGCCTGTGGCGCCTATTCCTCCTATGCTGCCAGTTGGCCCCGTGTTTCCAGGCCCCGTGCTTCCCGTAGGTCCGCCCGGGCCGATGCTGCCAACTAGTCCCGTAGGTCCAATAACACCTGTTGGTCCGGTGGGGCCGATAGGCCCGCCGGCTCCCGTGGGTCCTGCCCCCGTGGGACCTGACGGCCCGATCTGACCCTGCAGCCCCGTGCTTCCCGTCGGGCCGGTCGGACCGCCGGGATTGCCTGTGGCACCAACCGGACCGGTAGTGCCCAACGGCCCAGTGGGGCCGGTGGGGCCACCCGCTGGACCAGTGTTTCCGATAGATCCCGTGGCGCCCGTGGGACCAGTAACAAAAGCCCCCGTCGCCCCCGTCGTTCCCGGGGTCCCCGGCGTTCCCGCAGGTCCCGTTGCTCCAATGCCCGTCGGGCCAGTTGGACCGCCAGCAGGACCGGTCGGACCGGGACCGCCCAAGCCTGTCGGGCCGGTGGGTCCACCTGGACCCACCAACGAAAGCATCAGATCGCTGTTACCGGAGGTGATCGTCGGGCCGCCATTGGTCTCTATGAACACTTCCAGCCGGTCGAGACGACGCTGCCCCAGCGTCGTCGTGGCTTGGATAATGACGTTGAACTGATCTCCTAACGTGCCGCCGCCAACGATGAAGCTCGCGGATTGCTTGTCTGCACCGATCTTGATCGTATCAACGGCAGCAGTGCCCTGATCAACCGTGCATACAACATTGGTGATGGCCTCTCCGGTAAGCAGCCAGCGAGCATAATCGACGCGGATGAGATCGCGTGCGCCAACCAGTTGAACGAAGCGACCAAGCAGCATCCAGTCACCTCACTGCGTCGTCTGCTGCAGGGGTACTGGCAACAACCAGTATTGGATCATCACATTCCACCAAGAACGTACAATTCTCCTCCAGCAGACCGTACTCGCACTCGGATTGCACCTGAAAGATTGGCACCTCTGGCACGCTGAAAAACCGCTCTCGCATCAGGTAAACCTTTCCTGATTTCCGACGCTGATGCCACCGCGCTGGCTGCGCATTTTAATGTCTTGCGGGAAAGCCCATGCCTGCACGCCGAAAGCATTGCGGCGCAGCGCGGCCACGCGCGCGGCTGCGATCGCGTTGCGAAAGCGGGATAGGTGATAATTGGCAATGCCCAAATTCGCGTAGGGCTTGCCCATCTGCTCCATCATATGACCGACCAAACCGCCCAGGATGCCAACCCCCCAGACCGCCAGGAAACCATCCGGCAGAACCGGCACAAATTCCTTGCCCGTGGGCAGCACCACATTCTTAACCACCGTCGCAGTGAAGGTAGCCGCACTGGCGTAGGGCGAACGAAAGAGAATGGTGCCGATCGTCGGCATGATCGCCGGCTGCAGGATCATGTTCTGATCCACCACGCCCGCCAGCCGGATGATCTGCCCGTCCGAGGGAACCAAGTCATAGGCGACAGTGTCCGGGATGACGTTGACGGCAATGTCCTCCATCCACCACGACGAGTCGTTAAAGAACTCCTGCAGCACATCGAATAGCTTATGCTGGATTGCCGCGTCCGAGGCGGCGGGCAGCTCCACCCGCGCTTGATCGAAAAGGTGCTCAACGTCAGGGGACATCACCTACCTCCGCCAGTAACCTGCGGCGGTGTCGTGGGCGATCCCACCAGCGCCGACTGGAACATCTGCAGGAACGTAGTTGCTCGCGCATCCTGGTAATCGTCCTGATCCCGCGCGAGCGCATGCCCAACGAGCCCGTACACCACGGGCAACCGGAACGAGGTCTCCATATGCACCCTTTCCGTATCCACACCTGCATAGTTTGGCATGTCCATGTGGTGCCCCTGCCTGTCGTGTCGGTAAACGAATAGATCCGCGCGCAGCCGGCGAGCCTCCAGCAAGGTGACGTTGAGCGCGGTCACCAGTGAGGGATCGTCGTACCGATAGGGCGGGATCAGATCCTGCAGCAGAGTTCGCGCATCAGCGACGTAATCGGCGACGGTATCGAGCGGGCTGACCATAGTGCCCTCCTAGACAAATGGGTGAATGTTAAAAACACTTGCAGCAGCAGCAACGATGGGACCACCGCTCCAATCGTCCAGTTTTTCACCGCCCTGGAATGCTCCAAGCCCGGGCTGACCACTGCTGTAAGTTGCGTCCGTCTGGGTAGTGCGGGTAGTTCCGTTGCGCTTCATGGTGAATGTCGTACCCGCAACTTCGAGCCTGACCACGTCACCGGCGACAGCAGAGCCTCCCGAGGTGCCGTGTATTTGGGTAAAACTTCCACTGTCAAAACGATATAGATTGTCGTTCGGACCATTTTCATAGTACAAATAGAAATTGGAGTGACCAGTAACATCATGGCGGACGAGAACTCCACCGAAGTTTCCCGAATTGGCGGTGACGTATGTAACTTGCGCGTGCTGATCAGCGCTGAAGGTGTTTACGGCCGGGTTCCAATAAGCCACGACATTCGCACCCTGCGCCGTTACAGCGTTGCTGGCGATTGCCAGCGGCGTTCCGCTAACATCCAGCGTGTTCAGCCAATTGCTCCCAAGACTGCCGTCGGCTCGGTTGAAATTGTCGGTGACATCTGTCATCTATCAGAACTTCACCGGACCGAAATGCAGGTCCGCATGACCTCCTACTGCAACTAGCGTCTTCAGGTGCTCCCTATGCAATCTGCCCTCATACACCACGTCATCCAGCGGCTTCTTTAAATATTCAAGATCAGGATGCCGCTTTCCAAAGAGCCGTTGTGTGATCGAATGCCGCGCTGCGATGAACCGCCATAATTCACGATGTGTGGTTTCGGGTTTTACCCAATCGCATGGAATGCCGTTTTCCTCCAACGCGATAGTCTCAGGATGTGCTCCGCCTATCGCCGAGTTTAAATAAGTCTGCACCGCATTGTCGTCTGCGAGCTCTCGCGACAGCGGTGTAATATCGGAATCAGTTGACATTTTCGCGTGCAGCTCTGTAGGACACAGAGCCAAGCAGAACATCATCTTGTGCGTATCGTTCGCCCAAGACCAATACTGAGTGTCCCCAATCGGAAGATAGTCGCTCACCTTGGGACGGAAGGCGGTTTCTGGCGTCTTGCCGTCGCCTATCGTCTTGGCAACATAGAGTCGGTATGTGCTGGCCATTCTACTGAAGCGCCTTGACGTTATAAGAGTAGATTCCGGTGACTCCCCACATCATCAGCGAGAATTTATGACCGCTGGTCGTGTCAAGCGCGTCACCCGTAGCGGCACCAACGGTCCATCCCGAGAACGTCACCGCGCCCGCGCTCGCGAGGTTCACGATCGTGAGAATACAACTCCCGCTGTTTGACGGCGCAGTGATGGTGAACGCGGCGTTGTTATAGACGTACTGGATCGGATTGAGCGAAAAATCGATCGTGATATTGCCGGTGGCGTAGCGGAAGGGCGTGGAGAAAACCCCGCCACTGAGATTTTGCCCGGTGGCACCGAGCAGCATAACGCCTGCTGGCGTCGCTCCCGTCGGGCCTGTTACTCCGGTTGGGCCACCAGACCCCGTCCCTCCAAGTGCCCCGGTTGGGCCTGTGATTGCCGCACCCGTGGCCCCGGTTGTTCCTACCGCACCCGAAGCCCCTGTTGGCCCCGTGGCGCCAACGCCGCCAACACCACCCGCTGTGCCTTGTGCTCCTGTTGCTCCTGTTGCTCCTGTTGGTCCCCCTGGTCCCGTGGCGCCAACACCGCCAAC